>SAMEA104315424__coassemble_388_pt1 | contig 50851 bp, 40 predicted proteins | sample SAMEA104315424__metabat2_low_PE_027 | metagenome-assembled genome bin SAMEA104315424 (sample SAMEA104315424) | gut metagenome | biome: Monkey gut; feature: monkey-associated habitat; material: faeces | place: China | collected 2013
AAGATTAAAACAAGATTAAAAAATCGCTGATAAAGATTAGAATTAGATTAAAATTGCGAAAAAATTCATGGCAATGCAGTAAAAGTGCAAAATAAAAGGGCTGCCGCAAAATGAACTAAAAAATCATTTTGCGGCAGCCTGTGTTTTAGCTACTGTTGAGAAATCATCGTGTACGGCGCATAGCCTGTCGTGTCTGCGTAGTCGCCGTTCAGTACTTTGACGGGTACAAAGCCGTTGGGTTCAGTGGGCCCGGAGACTTGGACTGGTGTCGGACCGGCAAAAACAAGCACTTTATCGGCGCGTACCATTGTGCGGATTTTTCCGACATCTTGGTCTTTGACAGCCTGCAGAAAATCCGGAATGTGTTCTTTATTGGGAAGAATGTAGGTACCCCGCAGCATAATATAAGAATGGGCCGTATCCAAATCGGGAAGTTTAGCAGTTTCTGTATCCTGAGAGGGCATCTCTGTAGCAGAATAGGCAGAGAAATCTACTTCCGTTCGCTGCAGTTCGTTGTAACGGTGCAGATAATATCCTGTGAGGAGTGTGCATAATATGACAAACGGAATAAAGCATACTTTCGTATAATGCACCCAGCGGCTGTATTTTTTGTCTTCGGCTTCGCGTTTGGCTTTTTGTTCTTCCGGAGATGGCGGCCGCAGCGCACCAGCCATGATGGAAGACAAGGGGATGCCGTAGCTGCTGACGGGAAAAAGACGTTCCAGCCAGTTGAGACCGCAGGCGCAGCCCATAGCACGGCTGAGGGCATTATCCAAATCAACTGGGATTTTCATGTAATGCATAATCGAGGTAAAGGAAGGATTGCCTAAGTCAGATAAATAGGTCACAGCTAAAAACTGTAAATCCCGTATATATACATCTTCCATAACAAACGGTCTGCCGCTGGCTTCGTAGCTGGCTTTGATTGCTAAAAAAAGATGTTCAGAATGATAGGCTGACAGCAGCGATTCATGGAGCAGGGCACTGATTTCACTGTCCCAAATGTCCGCAAAAGACGGCCGGTCAGCGACCATACCCGGCGTGACTTTGCGAAAGGTAAACTCGTCTGTAGGTGGCTTGATCAAGTAGGAAAGCCCTTGTACTTTGCCGTTGCTAATCCATGAGAGGGCAAAACGGCAGATGCTGTTTAAGTTGTCATTTGCCAAATCGGCGGCAATAGAAATAGTGGCATTGGTTTTACGCTGTGCCAAGGACTGCAGTGCCTGCAGCGTATCGTCTGCTGCCATACCGATTCCCTCCTTTAGTATTTTTTCGTATCTATTATTGTACAATATGCGCCAAATCGGCGCAAATAGAAATTACAGGGCCAATCCGTTCAGAACCTTTGCAGGATAGTTAGCGGTAATGCTTGTGGAATGTATGGGGCACAGGACGTTTGCCGGTTTGATACGCAGCAGGTTTTAGTTTGAAATAGTTGTGTTTGACTGTTCTGTTTTTATCATCTGTAATCGTATTGACATCAAAAATGTGTAGTGATTCAATAAACGGCACGAATTTCTTGTAGCCGAAATTACGGACATCAAAATCGGAAAACTGTTTACTAAGCAGATTGCCTAAGGTGCCGGAAAAAATCCAACCATTGTCATCTGAATTTTCTTCAGTCAGCTTAATAAGAGCCTGTTTAATGGTATAGAAATCTTTTCCTGGTGTTTTTTCATGCGTGTACGTCCGGGGCGCAGCAGCTGCTTCACCTGTCGTGATTGGTTTGGAAGGTACATCTTCTGCTTCATTTTCTTCTGCTTCTTCGAGCAGTACGTCTAAATAGAGAAATTTATTGCATGCAGAAATAAAAGAACGAGGGGTCTTGCTTTCTCCCATGCCGAGGACATATTTCTGCGATTCCCGCAGCCGTGATGCCAGCCGTGTAAAATCACTGTCTGACGAAACGATGCAAAAACCGTCTAAATTGCTTTGATACAATAAATCCATCGTATCAATGATGAGTGCGGAATCGGATGAGTTTTTGCGAATCGTGTTGCTGTACTGTTGTACAGGCTGAATGGCGTTGTCCAAAATCGTATTGCGCCACGATGACATTTGCGGCGTTGTCCAGTTGCCGTAAATACGTTTATAAATTACATCGCCGAGGTTGTTGGCTTCTGATAAAATGACATCGATGTATTTGTTGGAAATATTTTCCGCATCGATGACGACGGCGAGTTTCATTTCCTGATCCATAATGCGATATTGTCCTCCTGCATATGTGTATGATTAGAGTAATTGTTTAAGACGTTGGGTAATTTCTTTGGGTTGTTTTTCCGGACTCAAATCGACAATGGGCTGTTTGCCTACGCATAGTACGTTGCTGTTGTTGACATAGACATTGCTTTTAGGCGTTTGTGTTTGATGATATACGGCAGAGAGATTGCCGGCGATGAGATAGGCGCGTTCGTGCCCGCTCATGGAAGATATGCTGGCCGGTGTGTACCAATCTTTGCCGCGAATGGAAATCGTGCCGGTTTCATCGTTGACTTTGACGATGCCGCTGCTCCATTTGGTAACCATGCTGCTGTTGGTATTGCGGCGGCTGATAGTAGTCGGATGGTCGTTAAAAAGAGCCATGACGCCGCTGGTTTTGACATCGCCGCCCTTATCAAGCATGCGCTGCCAAAGGGCGGCGCCGCCGCCGGGATTATAGCCTGCGCTCGTAGCATAGTCAAATCCCAGGGCATCGGCTTCTTTTTCCATCGGTTTGGTAATCAGATTGGCTGAGCCGATTTGGGAGATAATGGCGGCACCGACTTGAGATGCACCGGAGCCGGCCAAAGAAGTCAGTACATTAAGGGGCAATGATTTTTTGACGCCTTGGATGGAATGATTTTTTTGCCCATGTCCCATTTCGTGTCCCAAAACAAAAGCAATTTCATTTTCGTTATAGTTGAGTGGTTCAAACAAGCCGATATTGACGCTGATGTTGTGGCCGATAGTGCAGAACGCATTGAAGCTGGTATCGTTGTTGACAAAGTAATGGTACGGCTTTTTGGTGATGGACGGATCGGTCTGCGCAATGGCTTTGGACAAGTTGCCAATAACACGGCTGGTCATGGCATTGGCCCGTGCGTCAGTGTTGACGCCGTACTTTTCTTTCAGCTGATTCATAAATTCGTCACGGCCTTCGTTGTCCAAATAATTGAGCTGTTTATTCAGTTGGGCATATTCAGCGCCGACGCCGATAATAGTCCCAATATCAAACGCTTGGGCAGGTATGGCCGGCATGCAGGTGGTCCCTATGCCCAGGCAGATTGCTAAAGCAAGTATACGATGTGCTGCAAATTTACAGTGCATGGTAAACCCTCCTTTTGACCTAAGAAAATGAACAAATTTGCTTCTATTATAGCATATTATTCCTGCAGCCGGAAAAAGAATATATTTACAATATATGAAAAATTATGTACGATAACACTAATAGGCAACAACATGGATATCTTATCATGAGCGGTGCTTTTTTAGGCATGAATTGGGTATCTGGCAAAAGAGAAGGGAAATGTTATGAAAAATATTCATAGTCAGGCAGCTCCGCTGCTTGTCGTTGGAGCTGGTATTTGTTGGGGAATTATTGGATTATTTTCCAGACAGTTGGCGGCGCTTGGATTTTCGCCGCTGCAAATTACGTTTGGGCGTTCTGCTGTCACGGCAGTCGTCATGCTGCTGTCCGCACTGTATCAATCGCCGCGAAGCTTAATTATTTCCGTGCGGGACAGCTGGATGTTTTTGGGAACAGGCTTGTGCAGTATTGTATTTTTCAATATTTGTTACTTTACAGCGATGGAATGGACGACGTTGTCTATGGCAGCTATTTTGCTGTACACGGCGCCAAGTATAGTCATGATTTTATCTGTCATTTTATTTAAAGAAGCGTTTACGCCTGTTAAGGCGATCTGCCTGGTGTTGTCCTTTGCAGGATGTGTGCTGGTCAGCGGTTTGGGTGTAGGCACTATCAATGGTATAGGTATTTTGGCTGGACTGGGAGCCGGGTTGGGCTATGCGCTGTATTCTATTTTTGGACGCTATGCGCTGGCTAAATACAGGCCTTTGACTGTTACGACGTGGACATTTCTTATTGCATCTATCGGCTTGGCTGGATGGGCGCACCTGCCTGCCATGGCGGCTGCTTGTTTGGCATCGCCTGCGGCAGGAATTTTGTTTCTTTGTTTAGGCCTTATATCGACGGCGCTGCCGTTTTGTCTGTATACGATTGCCTTAAATCATATGGAAGCAGGAAAAGCGTCTATTTTGGCGTCTATAGAGCCGCTGACTTCGACGATTATAGGGATTACCGTATTTCATGAAAGTCTGTCCGTACTGAATGGCTGCGGGATTTTATGTATTTTAGGTGCTGTCATGCTCCTTAATAAAAAGAACGGGTAAACGCGTTAAAAGAAAAAAAGTATACGATGTTGTTTGTATTATCGAACCCATTCCAAACGAAATTTTCTGCCTGGTGTAATATATGGCAGTAAAAATTGTTCTTCCGGCAGGATACGGGCAGCAATATTGGTGCGTGGTTCTGCCGGAAGCGGTTTTTGTATGATTTGTATTTCTCCCATATAGCGCTGAAACCCATGGTTGTCAATGGTAATATCGCCATACTGCAGCGGGCGCTGCGGACCGTCGGCGGTGATGATATGACTGCCGACGTGGCTGCGGCTTTCCTGCGCGCGAATGACATCTTGCGCAGCGTCAAGCCGTGCTGTAAACGTATAGGACAAGAGGTCGCGGATAAAAGGGTCTTGACTCAGCAGGCGGGCTTTGAGGACGACGACATACTTTTCTTCTCTGCCTGTACGTGCCAGTGATTCCAGCTCGGCGGCTGAGGGATGAGAGTCGCCAATAAAAACGGACTGCATGCCCATGGCTGCTAAATGGCGGCTGGCGAGACTGACATCCATGCGGCGGTGCATTTCCAGTGTCGGCAGTCCTTCATAGAGCGGACCGCGGCGGCCTGTCTGGCTGGCAATAAAGGCACCGACAGAAAGCCCTTTTTCCTGCAGCCAATGTGTCTGCTGTGCGGCATATGCTGGGCTGAGACCTGTATGCGGCCGTGGATAGAAGTTGTGCAGACAGTCTATGTGTGAAAAATTGGCACCGGCATGCTGCAGGGCTTGGATGTAGGACGGCTGCAGCGTAGAGGCATTGAGCTGGATAGGCATGATGCGGCTGAACAACGCCGTCTTTTCTGCGCTGAATCCATAGTCCAGCCGTGCTGTTGTAATGCCTAAATCAAGCAGTACTTGCGGCTGCAGCGTGTCAATTCCCAGCAGAGCCGTTGTCTGTGGAGAAATATCGGCAATGACGTCCATATCATGTGAGCGGGCAGCGGCAAGAAGTTGGTGCAGTTCTTGCCGCAGCTCGCTTTTGTTTGCTTCCGGAATATGAAGGGACGTAAACAAGCGGCGGATGCCCAGCGCAGAAGCTTGCTTTAATAAAGAAAGGTGTTCTGCTGCTGTTCCGTCCAGTCCGGGATAAAGCGAAATACCTGTATGCATGTATATCCTCCTTACGATTCCGGGTCGTCGAAGCCGACAATCCAAGTAATGATAAACCCGACGATATATGCTGTCAAAAGTCCGGCGAGATAGATGAGCATATGGTTGGTGCTGAGCGTTAGGGGCAGGCCGGAAATCCCCATGGATGTAGAACCGACCATATAAGCTGCCTGTACGGCACCGCCGGCAGCTCCGCCAATGCAGGCACCAATAAATGGCTTGCCCAAGGGCAGCGTAACGCCGTAAATCAGCGGTTCGCCGACACCCATGATGCCGACGGGCAGAGCTGAAGCAATTGTTTTACGCAGGGATTTATTTTTGGTTTTGACGTATACGGCAAGAGAGGCACCGACTTGGCCGCCGCCGGCCATTGCCAGAATCGGCAGCAGTATGTTGACGCCGTAGCGGGAGAGCAGTTCGGCATGAATTGGCGTCAGTCCCTGATGAACGCCGCACATGACCATTGGCAGGAATGTGCCGCCGAGAATACAGCCTGTCACGGCACCGCCGGCATCAATAGATGAGGTAGCGGCTGTGCCAATCGCTTCGGAAATTACGCCGGCAATAGGCTGAAAGATGCAAAGCGCAACGAGTGTAGAAACCAGGACTGTCAGAAGCGGCGTGACAAAGAGATCTAGTATGACGGGGACCAGCTGATGCAGCTTCTTTTCGAGATATGATGAGAACAGTACGACCAACAGTACCGCAATGATACCGCCGCGGCCGGGAATGAGCGGACTGTCCAAAAAGGTAATCTGCGTCAGCATAGGATGACTGATAACCGCTGCCATGACGCCGCCGAGCATAGGCGAGCCGCCAAAGGTTTTGGCACCGTTAATGCCGACGAAGATGTTTAAGCCGAAGAAAACGGCATTGCCGGCGACAGCCAGCATTTGGACGAGCGGCAGAGTTGATAAGGCCGGATCTGCCTTTATCATTATGTTGAGGATGCCCGTAATCAAGCCGCAGGCAATAAATGCTGGGATAATCGGCGTAAAAATCTGGGCAATTTTCTTTAAAGCCAATTTGACCGGCGTGGCATTTTTTTTGCGGATGGCTTCGTGCAGAGCTTGACCGTCGCCAACAGCGGCTTGTTTGGCAAGAGATGCCACAGACGAGGAGGATGACGCAGCCGGCACGGCAGACTGGGCCATTAAGGTTTTAAAAGCCGCAGTCACTTTTCCTGCTTTTCCAGGCCCGACGACAATCTGCCATTCGTCGCCTGATTTATTGATGCCGAGTACACCGGGAATGGCTGAAAGCTGTTCTTTGGTAAAATGCTCTTCTTGGACATGCAGACGCAGCCGGGTCATACAGTGATATACTTGTGTAATGTTATCAGCCGGGCCCATCAAAGCATATATATCACGGGCAAGTTTTTCGTAGTCCATCAGTTATCCTCCTTTTCAGTATGCTGCAGTGCCTGGCGGAGATAGCCGTCTGCGTTTTGCAGTGCTGCAGCAGCATCAGAGGCAGAAAGATGATTCTTTATCATGACGATGGCTGTCTTGGCATGCCCTTGGCATTGCTCTAAGGCCTGCATGGCAGTATGGCGGGTACAGCCTGCGGCAGTCATAACGATGCGCCGTGCCCGTTCTTCCAGTTTTTTGTTGGATGATTTGACATCGACCATGAGATTGCCGTACACTTTGCCGAGTTTGATCATGGCACCGGTCGAAAGCATGTTGAGAATCATTTTTTGAGCTGTACCGGCCTTCATGCGTGTCGAGCCGGTAATGACTTCCGGACCGACGAGCGCACACAAGTCAATTTGGGCGTGGGCTGCAATGGGCGAGTGAGGCGAGCAGTCTACGGCAATCGTTGCGGCGCCGACAGACTGCGCATACGACAAGGCACCGACGACATATGGCGTGCGTCCGGACGCGCTGAGACCGACGACGACATCCTTGGCAGTAATATGATGAGCTTGTAAGTCGGCTTCTCCGTTTTGCGGCGAGTCTTCTGCCCCTTCGCGGGCACGGAAAATGGCATCATAGCCGCCGGCAATAATGCCCTGGACGAGTTCCGGCGCTGTGCTGTATGTTGGCGGACATTCAACGGCATCGAGAATCCCCAGCCGTCCTGACGTGCCGGAGCCGATATAAAATAAGCGGCCGCCGTCACGCAGATGCGCGGCAATGAGGTCTACTGCTTGGGCAACAGCAGGAGCAATCGCGCTTACTGCCGCAGCGACTTTCGCATCTTCTGCATTGATAATCCGAACCATGTCCAGCGTTGACACGGCATCAATCGCCTGACTGGCCGCATTTGGCTGTTCTGTAGCAAGTGTATCTAATTCAATCATGTAAATCCTTCTTTCATACAATATCGCATTTATAACTACCTGAATACACCTCATTATATAGAAGGCGGCTCGGTGATGCAAGAATAGAAAATATCTTTATTTTTCCCGTATTTCATGGTATCATAAGTAGCGTACAGCATTGTTGTGCGCCCATAGCTCAGCTGGATAGAGCAGCAGTTTCCTAAACTGCGTGTCGGATGTTCGAGTCATCTTGGGCGCACCATTTTTTTTATGAAAATGTCGGGCTGCATGAGCGGCTCTGTTTGTCATTTTCGCAATACTACATATATTGAAAGGCGGTATATGTCATGTCTAAGACAAATAATCCCTTGACTTCTTTCCACGAAGAAGTCCTTCATGATTCAGATTATACATTTGCAGAAGCAGTTGCAGAAGCGAAACGCTGTCTCAACTGCAAGGTGCCGCAATGCCGCAAAGGCTGCCCGATTCACAACGAAATCCCGCAGTTTATACAGGCATTGAAAGAAGGCAACCTGGGTAAAGCAGCAGAACATATTTATCATCAAAGCGATTTGCCGGCTATCTGCGGCCGTGTATGTCCGCGGGAAAAACAATGCGAAGGCGCTTGTGTTCTCGGCAAAAAAGGACACCATATGGAAATAGGCAAACTGGAACGGTTTGTAGCGGATATGGCCATAGACGGCGGCTTCCTGCCTCTCCACGTCAGTAAGAAAACAAGCGGCAGCGTGGCATTGATTGGCAGCGGCCCGGCCAGTATGGCAGCAGCTCGTGAATTGGCTCTTCGTGATTACGATGTGACCATATTTGAAGCATCTTCTCATGCCGGCGGCACGACGACTTACGGGATTCCGACATTCCGCCTGCATAAGGAAATCGTTTGGCGTGAAGCGGATATGCTGGAAAAAATGGGCGTAACTATTCAATATAACACCAAAATCGGTACGGATAAAACGATGGATGAACTGCAGCAGCAGTTTGACGCTGTTTTTGTCGGCGTTGGCACGATGGATGCTTGGAGCCTTGGCGTAGACAATGATGCGGTAGAAGGTGTTGTCAATGCCGAACAATTCCTTGTGCAGGTGCAAAATGTGCAGCTCGGTGAAGAACAACTTGAAAACCTGCCGATTCAAAAAGGTGACCAAGTCATTGTTGTCGGGGCAGGCAACGTGGCTATTGATGCTGCACGGACAGCCCTGCGGCTGGGAGCAGATGTAAAAATCGTATACCGCCGGGCAGAAAAAAATATGAAATGCCTGCCGTCGGAATACGAAGAAGCCAAAGCAGACGGCGTGCAGTTCCAGTTTTATTCGGCACCGAAAGCCGTCGTCGGCACGACCCATGTAGAAGGACTGCAGTATGAAAAACAGCAGATTTTGGAAGATGCGACTATGGTACCGACTGGCGAATTCGGTGTTGTACCGGCCAATAAGATTATTGCGGCGATTGGCAACAAACCGGAAAAGAGCGTCATTGATTCCTTTGGCGTCGATGCAAATGAGGATGGCTATATTGCCGTCAAAGACACACCGTATGGCATGACCAGCCGGGACGGTGTGTTTGCAGCCGGTGATATTGTCCATAAACCGCAGACCGTAGTCTTAGCCATGCGGGAAGGCAAAAAAACAGCATTGGCAATTGATGCGTACGTTCGTGCCGTCCGTCTTCTCCAAGCAGCTAAACAATAGGAGGTAGCCATATGTCTCTCTTAGCAGATCAAATTACCAAGGCCAATCATGCGTTTGTAGAAAAAACATTGATGCATGGCGGCCTAGAAGTCGTCAGCAAATATCCTAATCGCAATTTAGCTGTGCTGACCTGCATGGATACGCGGCTCCTCGATTTTCTCGAACCGGCCATGGGACTGCGGCGCGGCGAAGCCAAAATCATCAAAGTAGCAGGCAATACGGCCTTTGAGGACTTTGACAGTGTTATTGGCAGTTTGCTGGTCGCTGTTTACGAGCTCCACGTCCATGAAATCATTGTCATGGGTCATGACGACTGCGGCATGCTCAAGACGACGTCAGACAGCCTGTGCCAAAAAATGGCAGAAGAGGGAATTGACGCCTCGGCGATAGAAAAAGTTCGCCCGCAGCTGCAGGCTTGGGCAGACCCTATTGGCGATATTGACGAATCTGTGCGCCATACCGTGCAGTGCCTGCGGAATAATCCGTATTTGCCCGGCACACTTTCCATTTATGGCATGGTGATTCATCCGCATACCGGCGAAATCCGAGTAGTAGACGACAACAACGTTTGAAGCTGGCATGCAGATGGTATGAACTACGAAGAAAGGAAGCTTATCATGACGATTGCAGAACAACGGATACAAGAACATGAAGCGGTCCTGACAGCGACGAAAGACTTGCTGCCGGATATCGAAAAAGCAGGAATGATAGTAAAAAAAGCGTTGATGACAGGCCATAAGATTCTCTTTTGCGGCAATGGCGGCAGTGCTGCTGATGCGCAGCATTTGGCGGCCGAAATTGTTGGTCGTTTTCAAAAAGAACGGCGCGCCTTTCCGGCTGTTGCCCTGACGGTAGATACTTCGATTTTGACAGCTGTAGCCAATGACTATGGTTATGATACCGTTTTTAGCCGGCAAGTACAGGCTCTGGGAGAAGAAGGCGACGTTCTCGTCGGCATTTCTACATCCGGCAACAGTGCCAATGTCCTGCAGGCCATTGCTGAAGCCCGTGCCAAACACATGACAGTCATCGGTATGACAGCTATCGGCGGCGGCAAAATGAAAGACCAATGTGATATCTGCTTGGCAGTCCCGGCAAAAACAACGGCGAGAGCCCAGGAAATGCATATCATGATAGGACATATCCTCTGTGAAATAGCAGAAGAAGACATGTAAGATTTTACTTTCTCCCTTATGTATAATAATATAGCATGAGGGAGATTTTTGTTCATCTATGATGACTTCCCTTTATTTTAGGAGATTTCTTATGTAGTATAATTAGTAGGTAAAAAAGACTGGAAGGATTGAACAGATGAAATTTTTGACTGGTATTGAAATATGTGCTGGTGCCGGTGGGCAAGCATTGGGACTTGCAATGGCAGGATTTGTACATGTCGCTTTATTAGAGTATGAAGAAGAATACTGCAAAATATTGTCACAAAATCGTCCTGAATGGCCTGTGATTTGCGGAGATCTGCATCATTTTGATGGAAAACCATATAAAGGTGTTGATTTATTATCTGGAGGAGTTCCTTGTCCGCCATTTTCGGTAGCAGGAAAGCAATTGGGACAAAATGATGAAAGAGATTTATTTCCAGAAGCCTTACGTTTGGCTGAAGAAATAAATCCTAAAGCTATTATGTTAGAAAATGTACGTGGTTTTCTTGATCCATCATTTGCACATTATCGTGAGCAGATTTTAAATCGATTAGAAGAACTTGGGTATCATACGCATATAAAACTTTTAAACGCTTCAGATTATGGCGTGTCACAACTTCGTCCTCGAGTTGTTATTGTAGGGATTCGAAAAGATATTCCTGACATATTTCGATATCCTCAGCCAAAACCAGAAAAAGCTGTATCAGTTGGCGTACTTTTAAAAGACTTGATGAGAGAAAATGGTTGGAAAGGAATTGAAAAATGGATTAAAAAAGCCAATAGAATAGCACCTACAATTGTCGGCGGTTCAAAAAAACACGGGGGACCTGATTTGGGACCAACAAGAGCTAGAAAAGCTTGGGCTGAACTTGGCGTGGACGGCATTTCTATTGCGAATGAAGCTCCTGAAGCAGACTTTGAAGGAATGCCTCGGCTGACACCTCGAATGATTGCCAGAATTCAAGGATTTCCTGATACCTGGTTTTTTGGAAAAACCAAAACAAGAGCTTGTCGAATGATTGGTAATGCATTTCCTCCGCCTGTGGCTAAGGCAGTAGGAGAAGAAATAAGGAGATGTTTGTTAAATGAAGAAGGCACTTCTGACGAAAGAACGATTGAATTTTCACAAGGAACTCTTGACTTCGATTTTAACGATAGATGAAAAGGGTATTGTTTCTAATGCAGATAAACATAATCAAACGTCGTGTATGGTGGCGAGAAAAATAAGAGAACAAATTATATATAATTTGCAATGTGCCAATCTTCTTGACAAAGAAATGTTGGCACATATATCGCATCAAGAAAAAGCAAAAGGACAGACGATGGGTACGAAATTTGAAGAATTAGTTATGCGCTACTTAGAGCGAACTTTTTCAAAGATGACGACAATTCGTCCAGGAAAATGGCACTTTTGCCATCTTGGAAACCAAAGTCAAATAAAGGCTTTTTCTTTTGCCCAATATGAACATTTAGCATATTTAAATGAATTAGTTAAAGCCAATACCAAACTCTCCACAGCACTTGGTAATGATTATGTTGTAGCTCCTGATATTATTATTTATCGAGAATTGTATGAAGATCAAGAGCTAAATATCCCTGTCCCGATAGTTGATGATATTTCAGCTTTAAAAGCGGATTTGCGTAAACGAAACGGAGGACGCCCTATTCTTCATGCTTCTGTTTCAGCAAAATGGACTATGCGCAGTGACCGAGCTCAAAATAGCCGTACTGAAGCTTTGAATCTAATTCGAAATCGGAAAGGAAATTTACCGCATATTGTTGTTGTTACTGGCGAACCGGCTCCTTCACGGTTAGCCTCCCTGGCTTTAGGAACAGGGGATATAGATTGTATGTATCATTTTGCACTTTATGAATTACATAAAGCTGTTCAGGAAATGGGAAATGATGACACTAGAAATTTATTATGCGGATTAATTGATGGTAAACGGTTAAAGGATATTTCTGATTTGCCCCTAGATCTCAGTGTGTAATGTCAGCTGATTGTATTTTTAGCACTTCAAAACTTAGATGTTAATCGTGAGATTACAGAAAAAAATATCTTGACAAGAAAAACAGTTGCATGTAGAATGAGGTCAAGAAAAAATAATAATTTTAAGCGAGGAAGCTGATTACCGTGAAAGGTGTTGGCTTCCTCTTTTTTTACCAAGTTAGAGGGAACTTGGTAAGGTATTGGAGGGGGAAGTAGTATGGATGGTTTAAAATCATTTTGGCGCAAGGGGTGTTTGGCCGCAGTTTTGACAGGCTGCCCGTTAGCCGCTTTGGCAGCGGCTCCAGATCCGGGCCGGTATTCATCTGTGGATACGATTTGGATTCTTTTGGGCGCAGCCTTGGTTTTCTTTATGCAGCCAGGTTTTGCCATGTTGGAAACGGGCTTGACGCGGGCCAAAAATGCCGGCAATATCGTCATGAAAAATTTCATGGATTTTGCACTGGGCACTGTTTTCTTCTGGATTCTTGGGTTTGGACTCATGTTTGGTACAGATTTTCATGGTATCATTGGTATTCCCGATCCGTTCGTTCAAAATTTCCATGTTGCAGATGATGCAGGATTTCCGGATATGGCGTTTCTGATTTTCCAGACTGTTTTTTGTGCTACATCGGCAACGATTGTTTCCGGTGCTATGGCAGAACGGACCAAGTTTTCCGTATACTGTGTGTATTCTGTCTTAATTAGCTTATTGATTTATCCGATTTCCGGTCACTGGATTTGGGGCGGCGGCTGGCTGCAGGATTTGGGCTTCCATGATTTTGCCGGTTCGACTTGCGTTCACATGGTTGGCGGCGTTTGCGCCCTTGTAGGTGCCTGGATTCTGGGGCCGCGCATTGGCAAATATAATAAAGACGGCAGCGTCAATGCGATTCCCGGCCATAGCCTGCCGCTGGCTTGCCTGGGCATGTTTATCCTTTGGTTTGGCTGGTTTGGTTTTAATGGCTGCTCGACCGTTTCTATGACTGGTGATGAAACGTTGATTTCAGCGTCTACGATTTTTGTGACCACCAACATGGCAGCAGCAGCAGGTGCCTGCACCGCTATGATTGTGACGTGGATTCATTATGGCAAGCCGGATGTTTCCATGACGTTGAACGGCGGCTTAGCCGGTTTGGTTGCCATTACGGCAGGCTGCGATGTCGTGAGCGTGGCAGGTTCATTCTTCATTGGCATTATTTCTGGTGCAGTCATTGTTTTTCTTGTCGAATTTATTGATCAGAAAATGAAAATTGACGATCCTGTCGGTGCAGTTGCGGCACATGGCGGCTGCGGTGCCTTAGGGACGATTCTTACAGGGCTGTTCAGTGTCAAAGACGGTCTCTTATACACCGGAGAAGCCCATTATTTCCTCATTCAGGTTTTGGGTGTCTGCGTTGTTGCTTTGTATGTTTTCGTAGTCATCAACATCGTGTTCCGCGTTCTCAATGCGACGATGGGCCTGCGCGTTACGCCGGAAGAAGAAATCAACGGCCTGGACTTTGAAGAACACGGTATTGCTTCTGCATATGCCGGCTTTATGATTACGCCGGATACAGTTACACAGGCTGTGGATGCAGGTAAAGCACCGGCACATGCTGTTGAAATACCTCTTGATAAAGAACCGGCTGTTCCGGCGGCTGCTATGCCGGTCGATGGACACCATCTTTACAATGTGACAATTATTACGGATGAAAAACGGTTTGAAGCATTGAAAGGTGCTATGGAAGCCATTGGCATTACCGGTATGACGATTACGCGGGCTTTAGGATTCGGTATTGAAAAAGGACGTACGGAATTGTATCGTGGCGCCAAAGTTTCGGCAAAACTGATGCCAAAGGTACGTGTAGAAATCGTCGTTTCCAAGATTTCGCCGCGGACAATTATCGATGTAGCCAAGAAAGTACTGTATACGGGTAAATACGGTGACGGCAAAGTCTTTGTTTCAACGATTGACAATGCAGTTAAAATCCGTACGGGTGAAGAAGGCTACGAAGCACTGCAGGATTATCCTATTCAATAACATGATGCAGTGCAGCATCAACTAAAAGATACGCTGCAGCATAATAAAAAAATGAGGTTCGCCGCTTCAAATGAGCAGGCGGGCCTTATTTTTATACGGCTGCGCAGGCTTTGGGGGAGTATACGGTTTCAATTTCAGTGAAAAACAGTTAGTAGATACAGCTGGCAGCATTTTTAGCATCCTATAAAACTTCAGACGGCAGGCCTCCGCTTGATTCAGTCGTTGACAGCATATATAAAAAATGACATAATAAATTAGATATGCCTATATATCCATAAGGAGGTTTACAGATGGCAGATAATCGCATTATTACTGCTTTGGATGTCCATTCGCTGGAGGACATGAAAAAGCTCGTGGAATTACTGGGAGATAGTGTTTCCTTTTATAAAGTCGGCATGGAATTATTTTACAGTGCCGGTCCGGATGCGGTACGGTACTTGAAAGAACAGGGAAAACATGTATTTTTGGACTTGAAAGTACATGATATTCCCAATACGGTAGGCCAAAGCATTCGTGCGCTGACTCGGCTGGGAGCTGACTTGATGACGCTTCACGGCACAGGCGGCAAGGCGATGATGGCGGCGGCGGCTGATGCCGTTCGGGATGAAGCTGCCAAGCTGGGCATTGAACGGCCGAAACTGCTGGCTGTTACGGTACTGACCAGCATCGATGAAGAAGGCTGGCAGGAAATCGGCGGCAAATACAGTATTGCTGAAACCGTACAGCGGTTGGCAAAACTGGCAAAAGAAGCCGGCGTAGACGGTACGGTTTCTTCACCGTATGAAGCCAAGGCCATTCGGAAGATGAATGGTCCGGATTTCCTGATTGTTACACCAGGAATTCGCCCGACGTTTGCCGTTGCCAATGACCAGAAACGCTTTACGACGCCGTCACAGGCGCTCAAAGACGGTGCGTCACATTTGGTTATCGGCCGTCCGATTACCAAAGCGGACAATCCGCAGGAAGCAGTACGCAAAATTTTAGCAGAAATTCAGGGGGTATAGTAAGTTATGATGACAGAAGCAGAAGTAAAACAATTATTAGTTGACACCAAAGCCGTATTGGAAGGCCATTTCCTTCTTACATCCGGCCTGCACAGCCCGCTTTATGTTGAAAAATTCAACGTTCTTCAACATCCGGAATATACGGAAAAGCTTTGCAAAGAATTGGCTGAACGCTTCAAAGACCAAAACGTGCAGACTGTTATGGGACCGATGACAGGCGGTATTTTATTGGCTCATGAAGTCGGCAAAGCATTGGGCACCCGTGCTATTTTTACAGAACGTGAAAAAGGCGTCATGACGCTGCGCCGCGGTTTTCATATCGAACCGGGCGAACGCGTGCTCATCGTAGAAGATATCGTTACGACCGGCGGTTCTGTACAGGAAGTTGTCAATGTTGTTAAGAAAGCAGGCGGCGTCATTGTCGGCGTAGGTCTTTTGGTAGACCGCAGCGGCGGCAAAGCAGAATTTGGCGTTCCTAAAGAAAAAGTTCAGGCACTGCTTCATTTGACAGTTCCGACATATCAGCCGGACAACTGCCCGCTTTGCAAAGAAGGCGTGCCGATGACAGAACGCGGCAGCCATCATTTGAAATAAGAAAGGGCTGAAAACAGAATATGGAATTATTATCAGCTATTCTGCCGTTTTTTGGCGCAGGTCTTCTCGGTGCTGTATTTTCCCGTTTTACGGGCATGAATATGAGCATGTGCCTGCTTATGATTTTTCTTTACATGGGCGCAAAACCGGGCGAACTCATCGTCGCCATGCTGTTGTTTAACGTTTTTACGTATTTTACAGTATATTCACAAGAACACCGCATGAATATGAAGACCTTTGTCATCTTTCCGGGTGTCAAATTTCTCCTGCCTGTGTTTATTACGGTTATTTTAGCGGCAATCAGTCCCTTTTTCGGCATTGTCTTTTTTGTCATCGTCTTTTTGCTGGAAATTTTTGCCAAGATATACCAGGGAATTCCGCAGAAAGTGCGGCCGACTAAAGGACAGCTCGTGCAGATGTGCGTCATTGCCAGCGTACTCGTCGTAATCGGTGCGGTTATTGTGGAATTTGTTCCGGCAGCGTACTATTATATCTTAGCGGGCATCGTCATTCTTGCCTTTGCTGCGCTGATGTGGTTTGCCGGTGACCGTAAAAAATGGAACCGCTCGTGGGACACGATTTTGTACGGCACGACCTTTTTGGCTGGCCTTACAGGTATTGACGCCACAGACTGGCTTACGGCCATGCGGCGCAATGAACAGTCTGTGTTGTCCCGCTGCTATCCGATTGTTGTCAATTCGGCCATGGTTGTCGGCTTGATTGCTGCCTATCTGATTTTCAGATATTTTTCATTGGGCGCACTGTTTTCCACAATCGGCGCAGCCGTAGGCATTCGCTTCTTTGGCGTGGAAACACACAGCACAAAGGGCAAGTTCTCCTATTTGACGTTGGGCATTGCTGTATTGGCTGCATTGGTCTTTATGATTATTCAGCCGCAGCCTGTAGGCTTCCCTGAACTTCCTATGTCGGATGAACAACCGCATTTTCAATTTTTTAACTTTTAGAAACAAGTAAACTGGAACTGTTTTCGCGGTTCCAGTTTTTTCTTATATAACTTTATCAGATATCGCAAAAAATTCTTGACTTTATGACGGCATATATATAAAATAATATAAGAATATGACGGAGGTCCCGTGAGGCCTCGCTATTCACAATGTAGTGATTGTACCTTTAATATAGTCCAGAGAGGCTAAAAAGGGACATATTTTGCCATGCTTATGATATGACCTTGCCTTTCGGCAGAGGTCTTTTTTTATATAAGGAGGATTCCAATGGCTAGTATTCAGGGCAAAAGCCTGTTAGGGCTGCAAGGAGTACCAAAAGAAGATATTGAAATGATACTGCGAGTGGCAAAGAAAATGAAAGCTGTCGTCAACAGCGGCAACAAGAAATTGTCACTTCTCAAAGGAAAATCAGTTTGCAATATGTTCTGGGAACCGAGTACGCGTACACGCGGCTCGTTTGAAATGGCAGCGAAATATTTAGGGGCAGATGTTATTAACTTTACCCCGCGCGGCAGCTCGATTCAAAAAGGCGAAAGCTTTCGGGATACTCTCCTGACTGTAACGGCAATGGGTGTTGATGCGATTGTCATGCGTCAAAAGCAAGAAGGTTCGCCATGGTTTGCCGATGCATGCGTGTCACCGATTATTATCAATGCTGGTGACGGCGCCCATGCGCATCCAACCCAAGGCTTGCTGGATTTATTTACGATTACCGAACGCAAAGGCCATGTCGATGGCTTGAAGGTCGTTATCGTCGGTGATATTGACCATGGTCGTGTAGCTCGCTCCAATATTTACGGCTTGAAAACGATGGGAGCCGATGTGCATTTGGTTGGTCCGCGGACGTTGCTGCAGCCGGAATTGGAATCTATGGGTGTAACGGTTCATTATAACTTAGAAGAAGCTATTAAGGATGCTGACGTTATCAATGTACTGCGTATCCAAAAAGAACGGCAGGGCATTGGCTTTTTCCCAAGTGCCGGTGAATACAATGATTTATTCGGCATCAATAAAGAACGGCTGGCCTTGGCCAAGAAAGATGTTCTCGTTCTTCATCCGGGTCCAATGAACAGAGGTATTGAAATCGAAACGGATACCTGCTACAGTGACCATTCCGCTATTCAGGAACAAGTTAAAAACGGCGTTTCTGTACGGATGGCAGTATTGTATTTGACAATTATGGGAGGCGATGACGTTGACACTGCTCGTTAAAGGAGGCAGGGTAATCAACCCGGCTGTACAGCAAGATGAAATCTGCGATATTTTGATTGAAAACGGTAAAATCAAAGCCATTGGCAACAATCTTCCGGCAGAAGGCGCGGAAGTATATGATGCATCCGGCCTTGTCGTAGCACCTGGATTTATGGACATGCATGTGCATCTTCGTCAACCCGGCCAATCCGGCAAAGAAACAATAAAAACAGGAACCCAGGCAGCCGCTGCCGGCGGCATTACGCGTGTCGCCACGATGCCGAATACCAATCCTGTTATCGATAAAGCTATCATCGTGGACGGCATGAAATATAAGATTGAAAAAGAAGCGGCTGTCAAAGTAGAAATTATCGGGGCTATTTCCAAAAACCTGGCAGGCGAAGAACTGTCCGGTATGGGCGGCATGGCAAAAGCCGGCGTTGTTGCCTTTTCTGATGACGGCCGTTATGTAGAAAACTCTGACTTTATGCGCAAAGCCATGGAATATGCCAGCATGTTCCATAAAGTGATTATTGATCACTGCGAAGAACAGCGTTTGGTAGAAGGCGGCCAGATGCATGAAGGCGTTGTATCCAACCAGCTGGGCCTAAAAGGCCGTCCGGCAGTGGCAGAAGATATTGCTGTTGCCCGTGATATTTTCTTGGCAGAAGCTACGCACACACCGGTACATATTGCCCACATCAGCACCAAAAATGCTGTGGAATTGGTTCGCCAGGCTAAAAAACGGGGAGTACAGGTTACGGCAGAAGCTACACCGCAGCATTTGATTTTGACAGACGAAGCGCTGCGCACGTATGACCCGCGGTTTAAAGTGAACCCGCCGCTGCGCTCAGAAGATCATCGCCAAGCTGTTGTAGAAGGATTGAAAGACGGCACGATTGATGCGATTGTTACAGACCACGCACCGCATGAATGGGAAGAAAAAGACCAGGAATTCAATTTGGCACCAAGCGGTTTTGTCGGCTTGGAAACAAGTGTCGGTGCTGTGCTGACGTATTTGTATCATACCGGTACGGTAGACCTGATGACGATTGTCAATGCTATGTCTACGGCACAGGCTAAAATTTTGGGATTGGATGCCGGTGTCATTGCCGAAGGCAAAGACGCAGATTTGACAATTTTGGATTTAGATAAAGAATGGACGGTAGATGCTGATAAGTTCTACTCCAAGGGCAAGGCATCGCCGTTTGATGAAATGATATTCAAAGGCAAAGCAGCCGCTACGATTGTCAACGGTGAATTTGTCATGAAAGATGGGGAGGTTTTACGATGAAGGGTGTTCTCATTTTAGAGAATGGACAAAAATTTTATGGCCAGCTGCTCATGGAAGAACCGGCTGTTGGCGAAGTCGTGTTTAATACGGGTATGACTGGCTATCAGGAAACGTTTACAGATCCGTCATATGCCGGACAGATTATTACGATGACCTATCCATTGATTGGCAACTACGGCTTATTCCATGAAATCGAACAGGCCGACCGTCCGTATGCTGCCGGCTTTGTTGTCAGCGAATTATGCGATCAGCCAAGCAACTGGCAGAATGAAGGCGAATTGTCTACCTTTATCCGTACACACCATATCCCCTGCTTATATGGCGTAGATACCCGTGCCGTTACGCGCGCTATCCGCAGCCAGGGCGTTATGAAAGGGGTTATTGTACCGGCTGATATGGCAGAAAATGCTGTAAAAGAATTATTTGACACACCGTTGGAAACCCAGGTAGTACGCCGCGTTACAACAAAAGAAATTCAGCATATGGGCGACGGCAAATATCATGTTGCCGTAATGGATTATGGTGCAAAACGCAACATTCTTCGTGAATTAGTACGCAACAACTGCCGCCTGACTATTTTCCCGGCTGAAACGAAGGCTGAAGATGTGCTGGCTGTCAATCCGGACGGCATTTTCCTGAGCAACGGCCCTGGCGACCCAAAAGACGTACCGTATATTGTAGAAGAAGTCAAGAAAATGATTGGCAAAAAGCCGATTTTCGGTATTTGCCTGGGACTGCAGATGCTGGGACAGGCATTGGGCGGTAAGACGATGAAGTTGAAATTCGGCCATCGCGGCGCCAACCATCCGGTCAAAGATGTCCGCACAGGCCGTGTATATATTACGTCTCAGAACCATGGCTATGTTGTAGATGAAAAAACACTGCCGTCTGATGTCATCATTACGCACCGCAATCTGCATGACAATACGTTGGAAGGCTTTGAATGCCCGTCGAAGAAGATTATGTGTGTTCAGTATCATCCGGAAGCTTCACCGGGACCGACTGATAACTTGTATTTATTTGAACAGTTTATCAAAATGATGGAGGAAAACTAACATGGTAGAAGGATTGAAGAAAGTACTCGTTATTGGATCCGGCCCTATCATTATCGGCCAGGCAGCAGAATTTGACTATGCAGGCACGCAGGCTTGCCGGGCTTTAAAAGAAGAAGGACTGGAAGTTGTCCTCATCAACAGCAACCCGGCTACGATTATGACAGATGAAGATATTGCTGACCGCGTATATGTAGAACCGATTTCTTTGGATTATGTCACAGAAGTTATTGAAAAAGAACGTCCGGACGGCTTGCTGGCAACCTTGGGCGGCCAGGTAGGCCTCAATATGGCAGTAGAACTTGCCAACGCCGGCGTTTTGGAAAAATATAATGTTAAGCTTTTGGGAACGCATTTGTCGGCTATTGAAGAAGCAGAAGACCGCGAACTTTTCAAAAAAGCCATGAAAGACATCAACCAGCCTGTACCGGAAAGCGATATTTTTGAAGATGTACAGTCTGCTGTTGATTTTGCTGATAAAATCGGCTATCCGATTATCGTTCGTCCGGCCTTTACTCTTGGCGGTACAGGCGGCGGCATTGCTAAAGATGAAGAAGAACTCTTTATGATTGCTACACGCGGCATCAAACTCAGCCCGATTCACCAGATTTTGGTAGAACGCTCCGTAGCCGGCTGGAAAGAAATCGAATACGAAGTCATGCGTGATAAAGCAGACAACTGCATTATCGTCTGCAACATGGAAAACATTGACCCTGTCGGCATTCATACAGGCGATTCTATTGTCGTAGCACCAAGCCAGACTTTAAACGACCTGCAGTACCAAATGCTGCGTACGGCATCCTTGGCCATTATCCGCCGCTTGAAGATCGAAGGGGGCTGCAACGTACAGTATGCTCTCGACCCGAACAGCAATCAGTACTACGTTATCGAAGTTAACCCGCGTGTCAGCCGTTCTTCTGCGCTTGCTTCCAAAGCAACAGGCTATCCGATTGCTAAAGTAGCAGCAAAAGTCGCAACGGGCCTCACGCTGGACCAGATTACCAACGCTGTAACCGGCAAAACGACAGCTTGCTTTGAACCGACGCTGGATTATTGTGTTGTCAAATTCCCGCGCTGGCCTTTTGAAAAATTTGCCTTGGCAGATAAGACATTGGGCACGCAGATGAAGGCAACCGGCGAAGTCATGTCCTTGGACCGCTGCTTTGAAGGGGCACTGCTTAAAGCGGTACGTTCCTTGGAAATCGGCGTCAACTACTTGAGCATGAAAAAATTGGAAAGCAAAAACATCATCGAAATTGCCGAACTCTTGTCCAAACAGGATGATGAACGCCTCTTTGTCGTAACGCAGGCACTGCGCGTTGGCATTAGCGAAGAAAAAATCCACAATATCACAGGATATGATATGTGGTTTATCAATAAAATCAAAAACATCGTTGATTTGGAAGAAGACCTGAAAGCAAACGGCATGAACGAAGACAATATGCGTCTGGCAAAACGCTACAGCATGCCCGATGTGATTATTGCCGGGTTTGTCGGCAAAACAGAAGAAGAAGTACGCAGCTTCCGTGTCAGCAAAGATATTACACCGACATTCAAGATGGTTGATACCTGCGCTGCTGAATTTGAAGCAGCAACACCGTATTACTACTCCTGCTATGCCGCTGAAGACGAAGTCAAACCGCTCGGTGACAAGAGCGTCATCGTCTTGGGGTCCGGCCCAATTCGTATCGGTCAGGGCATTGAATTTGACTACTGCTCCGTTCATTCTGCCTGGGCGCTGCGCAAAGCCGGCATGAACAGCATTATTGTCAATAACAACCCGGAAACAGTAAGTACAGACTTTGATACATCAGACAGCTTGTATTTTGAACCGCTTACGGTAGAAGATGTCATGGCTGTTGTCGATAAAGAAAAGCCGGTCGGTGTTATCTGCCAGTTTGGCGGCCAGACGGCTATCAACTTGGCAGCACCTTTGGCTAAACGGGGCGTCAAAGTACTGGGTACTTCTGTAGAAGGCATGGACCGTGCCGAAGACCGTGAACGGTTTGATGAAGTATTGTCTAAACTGAATATCCCTCGTCCAGACGGCCGCATTGCAACCAGCGATAAAGAAGCCATGAAAGTTTCACAGGAATTGGAATTCCCGCTTATCGTTCGTCCGTCTTACGTCCTTGGCGGCCGTGCTATGGAAATCGTTTACAACGAAAAAGAATTGGAACGTTATCTCCGTGAAGCCGTTATCGCTTCTCCGGACCATCCTATCCTCATCGATGAATATATGGTAGGCCGGGAAGTAGAAGTCGATGCCGTTGCCGACGGCACGGATGTATATATTCCGGGCATTATGGAACAGGTCGAACGTGCTGGCGTTCACTCGGGTGACTCTATTGCCGTATATCCACCGCAGCATCTGGATCAGGATATGATTGACCAAATCGTCGATTATACAACACGTATTTCTTTGGAACTGCAGGTCAAAGGCTCTGTCAATATCCAGTTTGTCGTATCCAAAGGCAAATTGTATATTATTGAAGTAAACCCGCGTTCCAGCCGTACCGTACCGTTCCTGAGCAAAGTAACGCATTTCCCGATTGTCGAAATCGCTACGCGTATTGCCTTGGGCGAAACGCTGAAAGACATGGGCTATGGCAGCGGCTTGATGCCGGCTAAATCCCATGTCGCTGCAAAAGCCCCGGTATTCTCCTTCAGCAAGATTGGTTTAGCTGAAATTGCCCTTGGGCCGGAAATGAAATCTACCGGCGAAGTCATGGGCATTGGCAAATCCTATTCGGAAGCATTGTATAAAGCCGTCAATGGGGCTAAGATGCGGATTCCGGCAGGCGGCACGATTTTGGTTACCGTTGCAGACCGCGACAAAGCCGAAGCCCTGCAGCTGGCACACGGCTTCAAAGATTTGGGCTATCACATCATTGCCACAGAAGGCACCGGCAAATACTTCAATGAAAACGGCATGCCGGTCGATGTTGTCCGCAAGATTCATGAAAGCGGCGAAAACATTGCTACCCTCATCCGCAGCGGCAAGATAGACTTGGTTCTCAACACCCTTACGTATGGCAAGCATCCGGAACGCGATGGCTTCAACCTTCGCCGGATGGCTGTAGAATTAGCAGTTCCTTGCCTTACATCCTTGGATACAGCTCGTGAAGTACTCCGCGTATTTGCTAATAAAGGCAAAAATGACGGCTATCATCATGTAGCAGCCTTGCAGGATTATGATATGGATAAATAATACACAGTCTAGACAGACTGTTTGCATGAAGCTCTTCTCATACGGGAAGAGCTTCATTTTTTTGTATAATAAGTATATTTAAAAGTAAAAAAAACGGAGAATATGTTGTTTTTATGTAAATAATACAATATTTATCTTGACATAATATGAAAATGCATATATAATGAATAAAAATTCAATTAATAACAAGATGCAGCGTTTGTCCGCATCGAGGTATAGAAGAATGGAGATAGGTTGGCATGACAAAAGTATTTATTGACGGACATGAAGGCACAACAGGACTTAGAATTCACGAACGGCTGCAGCATCGGGATGATATTGAACTCATTCCTATTGCTGAAGAACTGCGCAAAGATCCGGCAGCTGTGAAAGCATGTATGAAGCAGGCTGACATTGCATTTCTTTGCCTGCCCGATGCGGCGGCAAAGGAAGCAGTCGAACTGGCAGCTGACTGCCATGTCCGCATCATTGATACGTCTACGGCTCACCGAACTGCTCCGGGATGGACATACGGCTTTCCGGAATTATCGTTGCAGCAGCCAGAAAAAATCGCTGCCAGCGACAGAGTAGGCAATCCGGGATGTCATGCCAGCGGCGTTATTTCACTTGTGCAGCCCCTCGTGCAGGCAGGCATCATGCCGGCAAATTATCCGATATCCGCCGTGTCTCTTACCGGCTACAGCGGCGGCGGCAAAAAAATGATTGGCCAGTATGAAAGTACGGATAAAAGCGGTGAACTGCTGGCTCCGCGGCAGTACGGACTGGTACAGAAACATAAACATTTGAAAGAAATCGTAACAATCTGCGGGCTGGAACAGGAACCTATTTTTTCACCTATTGTAGATGATTATTACAGCGGCATGGAAGTCATGGTGCCCGTGTTTACGGCGCTGCTTAACGGCAAACCGACGATGCAGGATGTATGGCAGGCACTGGCTGCGCATTATGAAAACTGCCCCTTTGTCCATGTGCTGCCTCTTGGTGAAGACAAAGGCGGCTTTATCGCAGCCAACAGCCTCAGCGGCTATGATGATATGGAAATTATTGTTTCCGGCAATGATGACCGCATTGTCCTGACTTCTCTCTTTGACAATCTGGGTAAGGGCGCATCCGGTGCCGCTATTCAGAACATGAATATTATGATGGGCGTAGATCCGAAGACAGGACTGAATTTATTACAATAAATTGCATGATGGTACAGAGGGTATGTAAAGAAAGGTGGAGTTAGTATGAAACAGGTACATGATACGGCATGTGTTCCCCAGGGATTTTTGGCAGCCGGCACCTACAGCGGCCTTTGCGACAAACGGGTCAAATTGGATTTGGCAGCGCTTGTCAGCCGAACAGACTGCTCCATCGTTATTTCTGACAAAACGGGCTGCCGGCAGTACAGTGGCAGGGCTTTTTTTCTTCACAACGGCACGGCACTGCCAACGAATGCACGGGGACAGGAAATCCAAAAAGAAGTTTGTCAGGATATAGCTGCTCATCTGCATCTTTCTGCAGCGGATATTGTGTTTGCGGCGCAAGGCATGGCTGGCCAGTTTCGTCCGTCACGGCTGGTGGACAGCTTGGAAACGTTAACTGCGTCTTTGTCTGCGGACCATGGCAGTCAAGTAGGCGCTGTGCTTGACAACCACGGCGATTTGACTTGCTGTGCCATGCCGGCAGGAACGCAGAGCCTGCTGTACGGTATGGCAGCCGACGGCACGGCGGAAACGAATGGATTATGCGTCATGCTGACGGATGCTGATGTCACGGCAGCACAGCTGCAGTATGCCGTAGAACAATGCCGAAAGGTCATCAACACGGAAGAGTTTACTATGATATGTCTGGCCAACGGCGCAGCGCAGGAATACATTCCGGCCAACCAGCTGGCTGAAGCCGTACAGGCTCTTTGCAAGCAGTTGGGATTTCAGGCATCTCTGCAGGCTTGCTCCTAAGACCGCGAATAGAAAACTATACAGCAATGTGGTACAATGAAACAGTCAACAACTTGTTTCTTGTACCATTTTACATTTTATCGACAATGGAGGAACAACGTAATGTTTGAAAGAAAAGAATTAATTGCGCATGATATTCAATCAGTTACCAATGCGCAGAAAGCACAAATTTTGATGAATGCCCTGCCGTATATCAAACGGTACAGCGGCAAAATCGTCGTTGTCAAATACGGCGGCAATGCCATGGTCAATGAAGAACTGAAGCGCACGGTTATGGGTGACATTGTGCTGCTGAATCTCATTGGCGTCAAAGTTGTACTCGTCCATGGCGGCGGCCCGCACATTAAAGAAATTTTGAACCGCGTAGGTTTGGAATCCAAATTCCTCAACGGGCTGCGGGTTACCGATGCGGAAACGATGAAAATCGTGCAGATGGTATTAGCCGGGCAGGTCAACAAAGACCTGGTCAATCTCATTGGCTCTATGGGCGGCAATGCCATTGGCTTGTGCGGCCTGGATGATCAGATGATTAAAGTTACCAAGCAAAGCGAAGAATTGGGATTTGTCGGCAAGATTACCTCTGTCGATGTAGAAATTATCAAAGATAATTTGGATAAAGGGTATATTCCCGTTATTTCCACCATCGGCACGGATACAAAAGGTCAGGCGTATAATATTAATGCCGACACGGCAGCGGCAGAAATTGCCGGTGCGTTAAATGCCGAATGCATGCTGTCCATGACTAATATAGACGGCGTACTCAAAGATAAGGATGACCCGACGTCCCTGATTACGGATATTACTGTTGAACAGGCTGAAAACTTGGAAAAAGAAGGGATTATTGCCGGCGGCATGATTCCGAAAGTACAATGCTGCACCGATGCCATTCAAGGCGGCGTCAAACGTGTCTTTATTATCAACGGCACAGTGCCGCATGCCATCTTAATTGAGTTGTTAACAGAAGAAGGGCTGGGGACTATGTTTGTCAGCAGTCATTCTGATGTAACAAGATAAAAGAAAGACAGATATACGTATACACTGTTCGTTACTGTACAAGGGGGAGATTTTACATGGCTGAAGATTTTAAAACAATGGATAAAGAATATATTGTCAACGTATACAACCGCCTCGATGCCGTATTGGATCACGGCAAAGGCTCTGTGATATACGATGTAAACGGCAAAGAATATATTGATTTGAGTGCCGGGATTGCCGTTAATATTTTTGGCGTATGCGATGACGTTTGGAAAGAAGCTGTCATCAAACAGATTAATACATTGAGCCATATGTCCAATGTATTTTATACAGAACCGCAGATACTGCTGGCTAAAAAACTCTGTGAAAAAACAGGCATGAAGAAAGTGTTTTTCTCCAACTCCGGCGCCGAATCGAATGAATGCGCCATTAAAGCAGCCCGCAAATATTCACATGATAAATACGGTGACAACCGTTATACGATTATTACCTTGAAAAATAGCTTCCATGGCCGGACAATGGCAACGCTGACAGCTTGCGGCCAAGACGAACTGCATCAGGATTTTGGTCCGTTCTTGGAAGGATTTGTCTATGCCGAACCGGACAATTTTGATTCTGTCAAAGAATTAGCAGAAAAGAACAATGTCTGCGCTATCATGATGGAAATGATTCAGGGTGAAGGCGGCGTACATCCTCTCGATAAAGAATTTGTACAGCAAGTAACAGAGTATGCGCATGCCCATGATATTTTGATTATTGTGGATGAAGTACAGGCTGGCAATGGCCGTACCGGCGCTTTATATGCCTATATGAACTACGGCATTCATCCGGATATTGTTACGACAGCCAAAGCTATCGGCGGCGGTCTGCCGTTTGCGGCTACGATGTTTGCTGATTCCTGCCAGCATGCATTGACAGATCATACCCATGGCTCCACGTTTGGCGGCAACCCGATTTGTGCAGCCGGTGCCTTGACTATTATTGACCGTATTGATGACAAGCTTTTGGCTGACGTCAGAGAAAAAGGCGCATATATCAAAAAAGAATTGGAAAGCTGCAAAAACGTAGAAAGCGTTTCCGGTATGGGGCTTATGATTGGCGTTACCTTGAAAAAAGATTTGGCCACTGTCGTCAACGGCTGCGTAGATAAAGGCGTGCTCGTCTTGACGGCTAACGGATTATTACGGTTATTGCCGCCGCTGAACATTCCTTGGGATGTGCTCAAAAAAGGCATTGCTATTGTTAAAGACGTTATTGACGCGGAATAATTGCATTGTGTATATCTAAAAAATACCAGCCATGGAGTTATATGCCATGACTGGTATTTTTGATTATGTATGTGAAAGAAAACGATAGTAACAAGCGAAAATAAGCAGCGGCCGTTTAGTGTGAAGACGATGCTTGCGTATCAGCAGAAGACGTATGATGCTGCTGCCGCAGCTGGACCGCGATAATGCTGCCAATAATCAAAGCCCCGCCGACGAGCTGGGCCGTACCCAGCGTTTCTGCCAAAATAGACCAGCCGAGAAATGCGGCAATCAAGGGGTTCATTGCTGTAAAAAGGCCTGCTTTTTCGGCAGACGTATATTTTTGGGCAATGGGTTGTAAGGTAAAGCCAAAGACCGAGCAAATCAAGACCAGGGCTAAAATGACTTCCCATTCGATAGGCTGCGTCGGCAGTGCCAGGGTGCCATGGAATAAGGAGCCGCCTAAGCTGAATAGACCGATAAAGCCCATTTGAAAAATCCCGATAAGGACCGGGTCGAGCTTGCGGGCAAATTTACTGGTCAGCAAAATCCAAACAGCATAAAATACCGAGCCTGTCAGGCAAATCGCTGCGCCAATAGAAAACGATGGTACCGTGCCGTGCATCGTCAGTAAAAAGATGCCGCAAATAATTGTCAGGGCAGCCAAGATGACGACTTTATCAGGCAGGCGGCGAAAGAGAAGGGCTTCCAGACAAAGTACCCAGAGAACGGCTGTGTTTTCCAAAAAAGCAGCCATTGACGAATCAATCGTCTGCAGGCTGATGGTTTCACAGGTCATGCAGGCAAAGAGTACAAACCCCAATAAGCCGCTGGCAATCCACGTTTCTTTCGTCATTGCCGACAAGCGTTTATAAAAAAGAAGACAGAGAATGCCAAAGGCCAACGTAAAGCGAATGCCCAGGAGATTCCAAGGCTCCAGCGTGGCCAGCCCTATTTTGGCAAATAAATACGAACTGCTGCGCGCGGCAATTCCCAATAAAAGCAGCACATCTGCTTGTTTTTCTGTCATAGTCAGGACTCCTTACGATTTTTATTTTCTCTATACTATGATAAAATAAAAATAGCTTTGACAGAATAGATACTTTTTTCATGCCGTTGTGAGCAACAGGCAAAACAAGGAGCAGATATGGAAACAGAAAAATGCCGCGTCCTGCTGGCAGTCATTCGGGAAGGAAGCTTTTCTGCAGCTGCCAAGCGATTGGGATATACGCCGTCAGGCATCATGCGGGCAGTAAATGCCTTGGAGAAAGAAATCGGCTTTCCTATCGTTGCGAGAAATCCCAAAGGAATTGTCGTTACCAAAGACGGCGAACGCATGCTGCCGTCCATTCGCGAATTTGTCCGCGTAGAAGAACAAATCCATCAGACCAGCGCGCAGATTTGCGGTCTGGATGTCGGCGATGTATCTGTCGGTACGTATTTCAGCGTAGCGGCAAACTGGCTGCCGCCGATTATTGGTGCTTTTCAAAAAGACTATCCCAAGATACACGTCGCACTGGAAGAATGTGCCAATCGGGAAATGTACCGCGGCTTGGAAGAACGGCGTTTTGACTGCTGTATTACGACGCCCCGTCCGTTTCACGGCGACTGGCTGCCCCTGCGGCGAGATGAAATGATGGTCTGGCTGCCGGCACACCATCCCCTAGTTAAAGAACGGGCCTATCCCATACAGCGGCTGGCAGAAGAAAATTTTATTCAGCCTCTGCCCGGCCATGATACGGATGTAGAAAAACTGCTGCAAAAAGAACAAATTCATTGCCAGGAACGCTTTTCTTCTGTCGATAATTATACGACGTACCGCTTGGTTGAAGCCGGATTGGGCGTCAGTATCAACAATAAACTGATGACGGCATCTTGGCATGGCAGCGTAGCGGTCCTGCCGATGGATCCGCCGCATTACATTGAGCTGGGCATTGCCGTGCCTTCTTTGGCTCATGCGTCACCGGCAGTGCGTAAATTTATTGCCTATGTACAGGCAGGCATACAGTAACGTTAAGACACCCTCTGCAGCAAAATTAAAATGTTTGAAAAAAGAGCTCGTCGTATGTTAGAAAACAGTTCATACGACGGGCTCTATATAGTTTCTTACTGTACGAGTGCTTGGAAATCGGCATTGCTGCGTATTTTATCAAAATGCGACTGCGTGCGTGCCGCTTCTTTGACATTTTGCGGGTCCAGAGCTATGGCTTTTTTCAAATACGCGATGGCTTCTTTGGCTTGGCCTTGGTCGCCGTAAATCGTCGCGATGCCGTAGTAGCTCCACGTATTGTCCGGTTCTGCGTCGATTACCTTCTGAAAATATTGGATAGCGATGTTGTACTGCCCATTGATTTTGCTGGCTAATGCCAAATCGTAAAACGTTGGCACGTAATCGGGATACAGCGACAAGGCTTTTTGGATATACGCGATACCGGAAGAAATATCGGCTTTGTTTCCCGTCGCATTGCCGCGCATGGCCATGGCAATGCCTTTGCCGGAATAGGCTTTGTAGTTGTTGTGGTCCGCGTCGATGGCTTTGTCATAGAAGGCAATGGCTTGGTCGTATTCAAATTGCTGGTATGCTTTCAGTCCTTCAGCGCTCAGCGATTCAGAATCCGGCTGAATGGCAGGCGGCTGTGCTTTTTGGGTTTGGCTGGCTAGTGGTTGTGATGCAGAATCAGATGAAGTCAATGTGCATCCTGTCATTTGTACTGCTAGCATGATACTAAATACACAAAGCAGTAATGAGTTCTTTTTCATAGTAACGCTCCTTATTCGTTGTTTTTTCCTTATTATACCAAAATATGATATAATCAGGGCAAATATTGAAAAAGAGGAGGATTACATGATAAAAAAATGGGATATACTATTGCTTCTGGCTTTGCTTATCCTATCGTGCATACCAGAGGGAATAGCCTTTTTGAGCGGTGTAGATGTATTGCAGGGTGGAACTGTAGCTGTTATTCAAGTGCACGGCAGCATATATAAAGAAATCCCTTTATCGGAACATCAAGGAACAGATACATTTACGATTTATACAGATGAAGGATATAATACAGTGGTTGTAAAAGATCAGACGATTGGCATTGTTGATGCAGATTGTCCCGATAAAATTTGTATCAAAGAAGGATTTATTAGCAACCCTGGAGAAACGGCGGTTTGCCTGCCTCATAAGGTAATGATTGAAATCCGGTCGACAGCAACAGAAGAACCGGATATTATTCCGGCCCATTAGAGGTGACATGATGAACAAAACCTTTCGCATTGTTATATTGAGCTTATTTGTAGCCCAGTCACTGGTGCTGTATGTTGTAGAAGGCATGCTGCCTGTACCGTTTATTGCGCCGGGAGCCAAACTGGGATTGGCCAACTTGATTACAGTCATTGCCCTGTATGCTTTGCCTCACAAGAAAGACGTGTGTCTGATTCTGCTGCTGCGGATTGTCTTGGCGACGGCCTTTGGCGGCGGTATGAATGCATTCTTTTACAGTGTGGCTGGTGCTGTATTGAGTTTAGGCGTCATGATGCTGCTCAAACAAACCGGAAAATTCAGTTTGCTGGGTGTCAGCGCGGCCGGCAGTGTTTTTCATAATTTGGGGCAGGTCATTGTTGCCTCTGCAATCGTTGAAAATATCAAAATTATGCTGTATCTTCCTGTGTTAACGGTCGCGGGCATGGGGACGGGCGTTTTGATTGGCGTGACGGCGTGGGCGACGCTGCGGCATCTGCAAAAGCTGCCTGTCTATAAACGCATGCAGCATATATGACAGACAGTATCCGAGCAGCTTGGTGTTTTTTTTACAGTAAAATTGACAGCGGAGATAATTAAAAATATAATATAATTATTGTACATAGTTTTATGTATATTAAAAAATGATTACGTTTTATATTTATTATGTAAGGAAGTGCAATGTATGTTTTTTCGTTACAAATCGCATATAGCAACATGGTTGATGGCGGCTGCATTTACCGCTGTATCTATCGTATCTATGGCAGTGCAGGCGGCGGCTCCGGCAACGGGCGCAGAGGCAGCCTGCATGATTGATGTCAATACGGGCAGGATTTTGTATCAGCATAATCCCACTAAATGGATGCATCCGGCAAGCACGACTAAAATTGTGACTCTCATTACTGCGTTGGATCAATGCAGCGATAAGCTGGATCAACCATTGAAAATTTCTTCGTATGCTGCGAATATAGAACCTTCTTCGCTGGGCATCGCACCGGGGGATGCGTTGACTGTACGGGAAGCACTGCGGGGCATGATGGTAGTATCCGGCAATGATGCTGCCGTAGCCGTAGCAGAAACCTTAGGAGGCTCTGTGGCAGGATATGCGGCAATGATGAATGCAGAAGCGCAAAAAATGGGGGCAGCGCACACGCATTTTGTCAATCCCAATGGACTGACAGCACCTAAGCATTATACAACAGCTGTAGACATGGCAAAAATGGCCGCATACGGTATGAAGAATTTTCCTGAATTTCGCTATATTGTAAGCTTAAAAGCTTATGATGTAAAATATTTAGACGGTCGTACGCCTAAACACGTCACGACGACAAACCATTTTCTGAAAAGCAATTATCAAGGGGCCAATGGCATAAAAACAGGATTTACAAATGCTGCAGGGGACTGTTTAGTAGCTTCGGCAACTCGAAACGGCCAAACCTTGGCTGTTGTCCTGTTCAATGACGATGACCGCTGGGAAGATGCACCTGCTATTTTGGATTATGGATTTCGCCGGCTGCAGATAGGCAAGTAAACGCGTTTAAACAAAAAAACTCTGAGGGGTGAGTCATATGGCGCATATTTTAGTGATTGAAGATGACAGCATGCTTGCTGCATTGGAAAAGGACTTTCTGGAAGCAAATGGATTTGCCGTTATGGTGGCAGCAACAGGAAAAGAAGGGCTGAAACTGTTTGATGGGGGATGTGTGGATGCCGTGCTGCTGGATGTTCATTTGCCGGATACGGACGGCTATCTTCTTTGTCAAAAACTGCGCAATGCAAGCAACGTACCGATTCTCTTTACGACGGCGCGGGGCAGTGATGAAGCGGTAATAAAAGGGTTTTCCGTGGGGGCAGATGATTATATCATTAAACCGTTTAATCCATCTATTATGCTGGCAAGATTAAAAGCCCATTTAGAAATGCATCAGCGGCTGTTAGGGGTACAGCAGCAGGAAGTGGATGAAAGCAAGCCTGACATTCAAACGGGGGATTTGCGTATCTTTATTAAAAGACATCAAGTCTTTCGCGGACAAAAAGAAATTATACTGACCATCAAAGAATTTAATCTTCTGGCATTTTTGGCACGGCATCCGAATCAAGTCTTTTCTAAAAAATATCTTTTTGAAATGATTTGGCATTTGGATGCGTTTGGCGAGCTGGCAACCGTTACGGTTCATGTGAACCGGCTGCGTGACAAACTCAATCGTGTCAAGCCGCCTTTCACGGCGATTGAAACGGTATGGGGAAATGGCTACCGATTTCGGGCAGAAGAGGGATGACAATAATATAAACACAAAAAAAGCGGTGCTGCAGACAGCATCGCTTTTTTATGTGTCAACATATATAGATATGTTTTTTTCTTCAAGTTGCAAATAACAAACGCATTAATATTCTGTATCGTCCATTAAGCTTGTCTTGCCAAAGCGGGTGACCAAATCTTTTCGCTGCATTTTCCATGACGGCGAGGCAAGACTGTAAGACGGGTCGTAATTGGGCGATTCCATATTTAAAATGCCGCAGATAAATTCGTATTCCAAGTCATTGGTAAAGTAATTGTTTTGGTGCGCTTTGACAGTTGCTGCGATTTGAGGATTGCGCCGCTGATATTCTTTAGACAAGTAGCAGAACATAGGAATGCGAAGTACTTTGAAGCTGGCACTGTCAGGCTGGCGTCCTACGTCAGGATCGCTGCCGTGGTCGGAAAAGTAAACCATCGCATCCAGACCAAGGTTTTGCTGAGCATAGTCAAAAATCTGGGACAATACCCAGTCTGTATATAAGACCGTATTGTCAAAGTCGGCTTGTTCGTTTATTTTGCCGTCATTGAAATGCTGGAATTCTGCCGGATACCGGTTGCGGTATTCGATGTGGCTTCCCATGATATGAAGGACGACAAAATTCTTTTCATTCGGATCTACGCGCTGTAAAAACTGCAGCAGTGCGCCGTCCAGCGTAGATTCTTTCAGGTCACGGTCAACCCATTCAGAAACATCGGCTGTCTTGGCGACCAACGTAATCGGTGTATCTGCTACGCCGACAGAGCCTTGGTTGCTGAACCAATATGTCTTATAGCCGGCTTTTTTAGCCATATCAATAATAGAAATGGATTGGTTAAATTCTTTATTATTGTAAAAATTGGATTCAGTCAGGGCATGTTCCAATACCGGAACGGTGTACCATACACAGCTGTATGCGTTGGTAAACAAAGTAAAGTTTGGATCTTGTTTTTTGGCTGTAAGCCAAGGCGTATTGGGAACATGGTCGGGATTGTAGGCATTCATCAACGTGCGGGTTTCTGACTCGCCGATGACGACGATTACCGTATTCGGATAAGCTGCCGGATTTAACTGTACAGCCTGCAGAGCGGCGAATTTGCTGTCATGATTTTCAGCATATAGGGACGCCCGCTTCATATAGTCGTGTGTATCTAAAAACGTGCGAATCGGGAATGCTTCCGGCAAGATTTCTTCTTGTAAAGCCCCGATAGAAGGAAGCATAATAAAGAGAGAAATAATAGGAATAATTTTGCGGTATAATTTTGTCTTGGGAAGATGCGGCTGTTTATAATTAGCCCAAAACAGGCCGCCTATAATAAGGGCTAATACAATGACAATGCCGATGACACGCAGCATGCCGAGTGAGTGAAAATATTCCAGCGTTTCTGCCGGTCCGGTCTGAAAAATAAGCAGCGCGCCGGATGTCGTAATGCAGGAGTTGTATAATGCAAAATATACCCACTGCAGGGCGATGATGAAAAAGGAAGCAAACTGCAGGACGGTCATAAGGATGGCTGCCAGTTTGCGATGGATATATTGATTGGCTGCCATGTTGACGCAGAAGAGAATCGCGAAGAGGTACAACCCAACATATATATCATATATATTATTTAGATAGATGGTATTTTTGGTGATTAAAGTATTATAACTAAGGAGCGGCCCAGTGATAATCCAGCCCAAACCAATGATTGCTGTCGGAATGATAGAAGCAATCGACAAATAGTTCCAGTATAGTGCCAGAGAAACAACGACGGCAGCCACGGCAGGAATCAGACCTAAGGTCATATCTTCAATATTATCAGGCCCCAGACCTAAGGAGATATTAAATTCCCACTGCACGCACAGCGCGTAAATGACTGCAAAAATACATAACAGATAAAAAAATGTATGCCCGGCTTTTGCCCAAGAAAACGGTGGCTTGCCCGGCAGCATGGAAGACCCTTTCGGCTTGTTGAAAACGGAGTTAGACATGGAAGTGTCACCTTTCTGTAAATAATGTAAATACTGTGTAAAGCGAAAATACCACATGTATTATACATCAAATCATATATAATACCTAGTATGCAGTGCAGACTTTTTTGAAATTTCCTCAAAAAATTTAGAAAAAATGTAAAAAAGTACTTGCAAAAGGGGTAACTCTATGATAGAATACTTTTTGTCGGAACGAGAGGTTCCGAAATGAAGGAATATGAATGGCCTCGTGGTGTAGCGGTTTAACATGTCGCCCTGTCACGGCGAAGATCGTCGGTTCAAATCCGATCGAGGTCGCCATATTTGCTCAGGTAGCTCAGTCGGTAGAGCAGGGGACTGAAAATCCCCGTGTCGGCGGTTCAATTCCGTCCCTGAGCACCAACAACTATATATGCGGTCGTGGCGGAATGGCAGACGCGCTACTTTGAGGGGGTAGTGAACGAAAGTTCATATGGGTTCAAGTCCCATCGACCGCACCAACAAGACTGGCTGAATCTCATGAATGCATGAGGTTCTTTTTTTATACGCATGAGGCAGAAGAACACATTACTTTATGTAACGTTGACATATATGGCGGGATTGTCATATAGTACTTTTTGCTGTCATATACCATGTCCCTCTTTTCAAAGTTTTTAGTTCTTTGTTTGAAGTTTGAAGAAAATGAAAAGTAATGCTATAAACTACATACTACAAACTTATAACTTTACCTTACATCGTTTGGCAGCCTGTTTTGGGGTCTATAGTTCAGGATAAAAGCACAAACGACACGAAATATCTCTAATACTTAAAAAAAATTATAAAAATCTCTTGACGAAACGATAAATTGTGATATAATCTTTCTTGTGCCAAGGAGTTAGAGAAAACAACAGAGCACAAGACATGCCGGAGTGGCGGAATGGCAGACGCACCTGACTCAAAATCAGGCGGGTAACACCGTGGGGGTTCAAGTCCCTTCTCCGGCACCACAAAAGAGTATTTCGAACATTCGAAATACTCTTTTTTTCTTTTTATTTGTAAATAGGTATGGTATAATAAGATACCATACAACGTTTACAAGGGAGTGAATTTTAACATGGAAGAAATCTTTGCTAGACACAGTGTAAGAAAATTTTTGCCTACCGTTGTGGAAGATGAAAAAATAGAAAAATTATTGCGTGCGGCTATGGCAGCCCCCTCCGCAGGGAATCAGCAGCCATGGGAATTTTATGTTGTCCGTGACAAACGCATCATTCAGGATTTGGCTCACTGCAGCCCTTATGCAGGCTGTGCAGCCAATGCGCCGGCAGCTATCGTCGTTTGCAGCCGTGACACCAATCAGCGTTTTCCGGCTTTTGTGCCGCTGGATTTGAGTGCAGCAGTTGAAAATATTTTATTAGAAGCTGTACATTTAGATTTAGGTGCTGTATGGCTGGGCGTTTCTCCGTATAAAGCCAGAGAAATTATCGTTCGCCGTGCTTTAGGTATTCCGGAAGGCTTGACGGCGTTTGCTATCGTTTCTTTTGGATATCCTAAAGAAACAGTCTGTGACGAACGGCTAAAAGAAGAACGTTATGATGCATCCCGCGTGCACTATCTCTAAGCCATGTATTGGGCTTAACTACACAGTAACAACTCATGAGCAGGTACTTGACTTATCAAGTGCCTGCTTTTGCCGTAATAGGAGGGTTTGAGCCATGTTCAACTTAGGAATGGGTGAAATAATAGTTATTTTTATTGTTGCGCTGTTTGTTTTTGGACCGGGAAAACTGCCGGAAGTAAGCCGGGCATTGGGCAAAAGCATACGGGAATTCCGCAAGGCTATGAATACCGTAGTGGAAGCGGCAGAAGAACCGGAAGAAAAAGGAGATACCCATGGAAAAGGACACCAATAATGAAGCACGTCGACAAGCCATAGAAGAAGGCGAAATGCCTATCAGCGGTCATTTGCAGGAATTTCGCAAACGGCTGATTATATGTTTGGCAGCTGTGGCTGCAGCGAGTATTATTGCTTACCAATTTGTCGATGATATTATTGCAATGATTTCTGCACCGGCAGGCAAACTATATTTTCTCAATCCGACGGAAGTATTTTTTTCGTATTTGGAAATAGCCGTCTGCACCGGCGCGTTGGTGACGCTTCCGATTCTTTGCTATGAAATCTGGCAGTTTGTACGCCCGGCCTTGGCGCCGACAGAACGCCATGCCGTCTTGTGGCTGGTGCCGTTTGCTGTGCTGTTGTTTTATGCAGGACTGGCCTTTTCTTTTTTCTTGGTACTGCCGGCTGCCGTACAATTTTTTATGGGATTTTCGACAGATACCCTGCAGCCTATGTTTTCCCTTAGCTCCTATTTATCCTTTTTTATTGCTTTTATGCTGCCGTTTGGCGTCGTTTTTGAACTGCCGCTGATTCTTTTCTTTTTAGGAAAAATTGGCATTGTTTCTTCGTCTTTTTTAAAACGGAAACGGCGGATTCTAATCGTGTTGGCTTTTGTTTTTGCCGGCGTCATTTCACCGACGACGGATGTTTTTACACAGACGATGATTGCCGTGCCAATGATTGTCTTGTATGAAGTTAGCATTTATTTAGTACAATATGTACTTCGGAAATAATTGCATATAAACGTAAACAGCCTGTCATTTCTGCGTGACAGGCTGTTTTTTTGCATAGATACCAATGATTTAATACGATTCATATCGTGTATACAGTATTTATAGGCAAGAAAAAGGCGGTTTCCCTTGTAATGTTTTGCCATTTTGTTATAATTAAACAGACAATGAAAAAGATTAGGAAATAATATATCAGTCATTGGTATGTATTGCAAAATTAGTACGCAGGAGGGTATTTTCATGAAAAAGATTCGTTCGGTTTTAGTTGCCAACCGCGGAGAAATTGCTATTCGTGTATTCCGTGCATGTAACGAACTGGGAATTCGCACAGTAGCTATTTACTCTAAAGAAGATTCACTTTCACTGCACCGTTTCCGTGCAGATGAATCCTATTTGGTTGGGGAAGGTAAAAAACCGGTTGATGCATATTTAGATATTGAAGATATTATCCGGATTGCCCATGAACACGACGTCGATGCTATCCATCCGGGCTACGGTTTCTTGTCCGAAAATGCAGATCTGGCAAAACGCTGTGAAGAAGAAGGCATTATTTTTATTGGTCCTAAAGTAGAACATCTGATTATGTTCGGCGATAAAATCAATGCTCGTATCCAGGCTAAAAAAGCTGGTATTCAATATATTCCAGGCAGTGACGGCCCGGTCATGAATTATCAGGAAGTCGAAAAATTCGCCAAAGAAGTCGGCTTTCCTATCATGCTCAAAGCAGTCAACGGCGGCGGCGGCCGCGGCATGCGTATGGTCAACCGCATGGTCGATTTGCGCGATGCCTATGACCGTGCCAAATCCGAAGCCAAATTAGCATTTGGCAGCGATGAAATTTATTTGGAAAAATGCATTGTCAACCCGAAACATGTTGAAGTCCAGGTCATGGGGGATGAACACGGCAATGTCATTCATTTATACGAACGCGACTGTTCCGTACAGCGCCGTCATCAGAAAGTCGTAGAAATTGCCCCGGCATTTGCTTTGCCGCAGCAGCTTCGTGAAGATATTTGCAATGCAGCCATCAAGCTCATGAAAAATGTCAAATACGTCAACGCCGGCACGGTTGAATTCTTGGTTACGCCGGACGGCCAGTTCTACTTTATCGAAGTCAACCCGCGTGTACAGGTTGAACATACTGTAACAGAAATGATTACAGGCATCGATATTGTACAGACGCAGATTAAAGTTGCCGAAGGCTATGCATTGGACAGCGACGAAATCGGCATCAAATCGCAGAAAGACGTTCGCTGCCTGGGCAACGCCATTCAGTGCCGTATTACGACAGAAGATCCGATGAACAACTTTATGCCGGATTCCGGTAAAATCATGGTATACCGCAGCGGCGGCGGCTTCGGCATTCGTCTTGACAGCGGCAATGCCTATACGGGCGCGATTATTACACCGTATTATGATTCCCTGCTGGTCAAAGCTACGGCATACTCGCTGACACATAAAGGCGCCGTACAGAAAATGCTGCGCGTCTTGAAAGAATTCCGTATCCGCGGCGTCAAGACCAACATCGGCTTCTTGATTAACGTATTAAAAGCACCGTCCTTTATCGACGGTTCGTACAACGTCAACTTCATTGACGACCATCCGGAACTGTTCAACCTGCCTGTCGTACAAGACCGCGGCACCAAACTGTTGAAATACATTGGCGATACGACGATCAATGGCTATGCAGGCGCAGGCCATCAGGACAAACCGGCATTTGATCCGCTGGAACTGCCAAAACCGGTAGAAGGTGCATATCCTGATGGTACCAAACAGATTTTTGATTCCATGGGTGCTGAAAAATTCTCCAAATGGATTTTAGATCAGAAAAAAGTACTCTTTACAGATACGACCATGCGTGACGCCCATCAATCCTTGATGGCTACCCGTGTGCGTTCGATTGATATGCTCCGCGTGCTGGAAACGGCATCCAAAAAACTGCCGAACTTCTTCTCCTATGAATGCTGGGGCGGCGCAACTTTCGACGTAGCTTATCGTTTCTTGGATGAAGATCCCTGGGAACGGCTCCGCCAGATGCGCAAAAAAGCACCGAATATTCTCCTGCAGATGCTGATTCGCGGTGCAAACGCCGTAGGCTATACGAGCTATCCGGACAACGTTGTGAAAAACTTTGTCGAATTGTCTGCTAAAAACGGCATCGACGTATTCCGTATTTTTGACAGCCTCAACAGCCTCGACAACATGTATGAAACGATTCAGGCTGTTCGCGGTACTGGCAAGATTGCCGAAGTAGCGCTCTGCTATACTGGCGATATCTTGGATAAAAACCGCAAAAAATATGACCTCAATTACTATGTCAATATGGCAAAAGAATTGGAAAAAGCAGGTGCCAACATCTTAGCAATCAAAGATATGGCTGGTCTTTTAAAACCGGAAGCAGCATATCAGCTCGTTTCAGCATTAAAAGACGCTGTTGACCTGCCGATTCATCTCCATACACACGATGGCTCCGGCAATGCCGTAGCTACATTGAGCCGTGCTATCGATGCCGGCGTCGACATCGTCGATGTCGCATACTCTGCCTTTGCAGGCGGCACAAGCCAGCCGAGCATGAGTACGCTGTACTATGCATTAAGCGGCAAAGACCGTCAGCCGGACCTCAATGTTGATGCGATGGAAGAAATGTCCCGTTACTGGGCAACGGTTCGTCCGTACTATAAAGGCGTAGACAAAGCAGAACCGTATCCGAACACCGAAGTATATCAGCACGAAATGCCTGGCGGACAGTTCTCCAACCTCCGTCAGCAGGCAAAAGCCGTCGGCCTTGGCGAACGCTGGAACGAAGTCAAAAAGATGTATCATCAAGTCAACATGATGTTTGGCGATATTATCAAAGTAACGCCGTCTTCCAAAGTCGTTGGGGATATGACCTTGTACATGGTACAAAACAACCTCACAGAAAAAGATATTTACGAAAAAGGCGACATCCTCGACTTCCCGCAGTCCGTTGTCGAATTCTTCGAAGGCCGTTTGGGCATTCCATACCAGGGCTTCCCGGAAAAATTACAGAAGATTATTTTGAAAGGGAAGAAACCGCTCACAGAACGTCCGGGCAAATCCTTGGCACCAGTAGACTTTGAAGCCGTACGCAAAAAATTGTCTGACGCAGGATACAAGCACGAAGATGAAGATGTCAATGCATACTGCCAGTATCCGAAAGTATTCAAAGACTACAACGAACGGGCTAAACAGTATGGCGATGTCAGCGTCTTGGATACACCGACATTCTTCTTTGGCATGAAGCAGAACGAAGAAGTCCACGTTGAAATTGAAGAAGGGAAAGACCTCATCATTACGTTGATTAACATCAGCGATCCTGATGAAAGCGGCATGCGCACCATTACCTTCCTGTTCAACGGCGTAGAACGTGAAATCCAGGTACAGGACAAGAGCGTAGATATGAAGACTGTAACACGCCGCAAAGCAGACCCGACTAAAGTCGGCGATATTGCAGCTACGTTGTCCGGTTCTGTCGTCAAAGTCATCGTATCGCAGGGACAGAAAGTCAAAAAAGGTGACGACCTCGTCGTAACCGAAGCTATGAAGATGGAAACGACGATTACCTCGCCAATTGACGGTACAGTCGGTGAAATCTATGTTACTAAAGGACAAGCCATCATCAGCGGTGACTGCCTCTTGGAAGTAAAAGAATAATCTGCATACACCTGTCATAGACAGTACAACATATCCGGCACCATTAGTGTAATTGCTAATGGTGCCGGATTTTTTGATATGTTCTGTATGAACAATGATTGCTATTCTTCAAACTACCAACTAAAAACTTTTTCAACCGGTCGGCACGCTCGTAACGGGCGGTGTTGACAGTCATGTAATATAGATTTCGCTTGGTTGTCGGCAAAATACATTGGGGCTCTAAAATGGTATCGAAAACAGGCAAATATATTTTAAAAATTTGCCTGTCGTGTTAGTACAATCGTTTTTATAATCTCGATTCAAGCAAAAATGTATGCTATAATGAGATGGTTTTTGTAGTGTAGATTGGCTTAGTTTTTTGGGGAGAAATGCAGTGAAACGAGTAAAAAAATGGCTGGCAGGGAGTTTGTTCCTTTGCCTGAGTATGATACAATTTTCGGGAACAGCCGCAGCGGACGGGCCGGCTGTGTCGGCGCAGTCCTATATTCTCGTCGAAGCTTCGACGGGGCGCGTGATTTTGGAAAAGGATGCTGATGTCATCAAATATCCTGCCAGCATGACCAAGATGATGACGGCTGTGCTGGCATTGGAACAGCTGCGCCCCGATGGGCAGGTTGCTATTCGGACGGATGCGGCCAATACGGAAGACTGTCCGCTGGGCATTATTAAAGGCGATGTCTTTACGCGTGACGAAATCGTAGGCGGCATGCTCATGGTTTCCGATAATGGAGCGGCCGTAGCTCTAGCTGACAGCATAGACGGCAGTGTACCTGCCTTTGCCAAGCGCATGAATGCACGGGCGAAGGAATTGGGCATGGAGCATACGCATTTTGACAACCCCAACGGCCTGACTGTGCCGACACATTATTCGACGGCGCGGGACATGATGAAACTGGCGCGTTATGCCATGGAAAATGAAACCTTCCGCAAGATGGTAGCCCGCAAGAATGGTGTCGTCCATTGGACGAATCCTGCTCGAAAGACATTTCGCGTGAACAATACAAATGAACTCTTAGGCTCCTATCCCGGCGCAGTAGGCATCAAAACCGGCTGGACCGGCGAATCCGGCGGCTGTCTGGCTGCAGAAGCCAAGCGAAACGGTGCCGATCTTCTCGTCATCCTCATGGCTTCGCCGACACCGGAAGGTCGGTTTACGGATGCCCGGGCTTTGCTGGATTACGGTTTTTCACAAGTGAAAATGGCAGACGGTCCCAAGGCGGAAGAAACGAAACGCACGGTCTGGGTCAAAGACGGCAAGTCCTGCCGCACAGAAGTCAAAGCCGCTCATGATATCCGCTATCCGCTGATTCACGGCGAAGACGTGTCGCATTACAGCATTGCCTATGATGTGCCGCAAGTCATCTCGGCAAAAGATATGCAAAACGGTGTCGCAGGCCATATTATCATCCAGTACGACGGCCAGCCCGTAGGCAGTGTGGATATGAAAACAGAACCGGTCGAACCAGGTTTTTCCGTATCTTCCTGGCTGGTCGGTGCAGCCAGCTGGTTTATGGGATGGTGAAACATAGGCACTGCCGCACGACATGTGACGGTTTTTTCTCTCATTGGTTGCTCAAGAGGATAGTTCTATGATATGATAAAATATATTTTATCATGTGAATATACTGGCTGATGAGGAATGTATATGAGGATATGGATAGATACCAAAGAACTGCTGCTGTTGTTAGAACAGAAAAAACATGAAATTGGAAATTCCTGTATTGGCAATATAGCATATATACTAAGCGGGTTGACCGCCATATACAGCAGTTATGATACAGACAAATGGATTCCTATATGGCTGATAGACCTATTGGGGATTATTCTTATTGGTACAGGTGGGAAAGGAATGTATAAAGTGGTAACCAAGAAAAATTATACACACAAAAAATTGTATGAGGATATTGCTGCTTTGGATAAAACGACACATCCTTTTTCTATTGTCATTATTAAAGACACATATCAGTCCTATGCGAATCGGTTTTTGTTGTATCGAGATACCAAATGGCAATGCAATTTTTTCTTGAATTATCGGACACAGCCCAATGATGCAGAAAACGAACAATTCATAAAACAGCGCCTTTCCAATGAGCTGAAAATTCCCTTGGCAGGCATTACGCTTGTAAAATTGGGAAAAGTTTTGCAGGAAAAATATGCCGTAAAAGAGGCCCATTCTAAAGTATATGACCATACGTATTACGAAGCCCGTATTGCCACGACGGCTTTTCCGGATGCCCTAAAAGAAAAAACATGTACGATAGACGGCAAGACCTATTGCTGGATGACGATGGAGGCAATGCGGCAGGATACAGAAATACGAGAAAAGAATTTGGAAGTTGTCAATCAGGTAGATAGTTTTCTTCCCTGATTTTAATAGAATATATATTAGTTGACGGTGTTGGCCGGTGACTGCGGATACGCAGTCACTGGTCTTTTTTATTTTTTCTGGTAAACTTGCCGTTTACATATGCTACTGTTCATTCTTTTTCGTGCCGCCGAAAAAGAAGCACAATATTCCAAGGGATATATCCCTATGACCCATTTTTTCTTATAAACTTGCCGTTTACATCGGCGTATATACTTTTTCTTTCTGTGCGACCAGAAAGAAAAAGTACCAAAAAGAAAGAAGTCGCCGACCAGAACTCCCGCTCCCTTGCCAGCCAAAGGGCTTACTAAACGGTTGTAAGCTTGACGGGGCGGTGGAGCGCTGCGAAAGAAGTTACATTGCTGCTGCCAGCACAACCGTTTTTAACGTAAGCCCTTCGTCTGTCATGCTGGCGCAACGGTCGCTCCCGTAATGGTCGGTGTCGTTCGTCATGCAGGACAGATTTCGCTATGTTGCCGGAAGAACACATTTGTCAAAAAAAACGTTAGCAGACATAGGCTCATCTGTGAAAACAGCTAACTATTCATACAGAAATGTCGCTAGCATATATGAGTACGGGATTAAATAATAACTGTCTTTCGGCATATATTTTCCTGTAATTGCTCGCATTTGCTCCCAAGCCGCCCCGTTACGGGAATGACTGGTTGGGCGGCTTGCCGCACAATGAGAATGAATGGCATGGCGTTAAAAATGGGCGTTTTGTTTGAGCGTAGCGAGTTTCGCCCATTTAGCCATGACAGGCATTCTCAAAGGAATGGGAGTTTCGGGCGGCCGCCTTTTTCTTGATTCGTTCTTTTTCGGCGGCACGAAAAAGAATGAATACACGAGTGTGCAGAGACTCGTCTCTGTTCATCTGTCCGCGCAGAAAGAAAAAGTACATACGTCAATGTAAACGGAACGTTTACAGAATCATATGAGGGTGTTTGGGAACCGTCCCGGCAGTTTGTCCGCACAGAAAAAATAGCATATACGCTGATGTAAACAGCATATTTACTAAAAAGAATAAAAAAACTTTAAAAATTTTTCCAGTACCACTCATTTTAAATGAAAATGAGAATAACGAATCAATGCGATTGACGGATAATGGCTAAACTATAATGATAATTAAGTGTCGGATTGGGCTATTTTTGTGTCTAAATGGGCTATTTTGCTGTATTCTATGCGTTTGACAGGCATCCTGTACCTGTGGTATTTTTAGTACGTGAATTTTCTAAATAATAATAACAATCATTTATTGTATTCGCGGCGGAGAAAAGATACGAGGCAGTATCTGACAACGTATGAGATTGTCGGGAATACAGAAAGGGAGATGACTCATGCACAACAAGCGTACCTATGCCATGCTGGCCTGCGCGGTCATGACGTGGCTTGCCATGCCGGTATTTGCGGCAGATGCCGATACGACGATTACGACGAGAGATGTCAATGTCGAAGCCAATAGAGCCAAAGAAGAAGCAAAGTATGAAAGCCAAAGCACGACGATTATTACAAAAGAAGACATCGAAAAGAAACAAGCCAAGTCCTTGGAAGATGTTATCTTTAGTGAAACAGGCGTCACGAGAACTGTCGATGCCATGGGGCGCGTCGGCGTGGCGATCCGCGGTGCAGACCCGCGTCATACGCTGATGCTCATCGACGGCCAGCCCGTCATGGGCAGTGAATCGAAATATATGGGCGGCAGTGATGAAGCCATGCGAATCGGCGCGGAAAATATCGAACGCATCGAAATCATCCGCGGCGCGGCAACGGCCAAATACGGTCCCGATGCTATCGGCGGCGTCATCAATATCATCACCAAGGCGCCAGCCAATACGCCGACCTTTGAATTCAATGCCGAAGCCCGCTACCACAAGCACGACGGCACGGACGAAAACAAAAATACCTAGCCGAGCAATTTTTACATGCGTGCCGACAGCGGCAAGGTAGGCAATGCCAAATTCAGCATCTTTGGCAGCAAGCGAGACATTATGCCGGTGTATTCCAGTGAACGGGGCTATATTGGTGGTGTAACAGCAGACCAAGATTTTAAACCATCCTTGCGTTATTATGGTGATATTAGAACTATCGGTGCAAGTGGAGAAATTGATTTAAATAAAAATAATAAGCTTGCTTTTCGTGTTATGAATGAAAAGGAAGATATGGAACGCCGAAATAAAACGACAACTGTAGAAAAAGACGGTATTGGTGTATTAATGGAACCAATACAAAATTTTAAACGCAATTTGACTCGCGATACCTATTCCTTATCTTATACAGGTAAAAATGATAAGCATGATTGGAAAATTGATGTCAATTACGGAAAAATGAAAGAAAATGATACGACCTTAACTAGCTATTATGGTGAAGGGCATGATAAATATAGCGGTAAAAATACCTTGGCTGCTGTTGACTGGCTGGAGCACAAGCAATTGGACTTGAATGCGACTATGAATACGCAGGTCAATGACAAGCATCTTTTGACCTATGGCATCGGCTATACGGACGAACGGGCCGACGGTACACGGCTGAGAAATGCCCCCAAGAAATGGACCAAGAGTATCGATCCCTGGGATTATGATAAATCCTTATGGATACCATTGACTGGCAGTGATCCCGATTCAAATGTCCATAACTATGTATTTAAGCAGACAAATAACGGTTTTATTTGGGATAAGAGTGCTGAATATTATGGCTCAGAAACTGCACCGGTTTTTACGGCTGATGATGCAGCAAAAATTAGTAGTGATATAGTGAATGCTATGAATTATATTGGTACTGATGCCATAGGCATGATTACAGGTGATGCGGATCTGCAGAAACGGTTTGAAGAATTTAATAATATATTATTGGAACAAAATGGTGATTTAAGCAATTCACAATTTTTATATCGGCTCTATCCTGTATTAGGCTATTATGGGTTGCACGATAAGTATGGGCAGGATACGAATATCAAATGGAATGGCAAGTATTACGGGGAAGAGTTCAAAACTCGCAATAACCAGGTATCCGGTGGAGAAGCACGTATTCAACGCCGTCATGCCTTTATTGGCGACACCTGGCAGGTCAACGATGATACGATTCTGACACCGGTGCTCCGCATTGACAACAGCGACCTCTTTGGCAGCCATGTGACAGCCAACCTGGGTATGACCCACAACCTCAAGGGCAATGCCCATCGCCGCTTGAAAATCAATGCCGGTACGGGCTATGCCGAACCGGGCATGGGTGAATTGTACTATAACTGGGAAATGTATGGTGCCTCCGGCGGTGATAATTATGGCTGGTACTGGATCGGTAATCCCAACCTGAAGCCGGAAAAATCGGTCAACTTTGATATTTCTATTGAAGGCGAAAGCAACAAGACCTATGCCAAGGCCTCGGTCTTCCATAATACGATTAATGACTATATGACGAGCTACTTTATGGGGCAACTTATTGATTTTAACAGATATAGTTCATCGTATATGGTAAGTGCAGATCGTATATACAGCTTTAAAAATATCGGCAAGGCCGAAATTACGGGCTTTGAAGCCGAAATCCAGCAGCGGTTCAATGACAAATGGTCGGCAAAGCTGGGCTATGCCTGGCTCCACGCCATCAACAAGAGCGACCCCGATATGCCGCGTACCCTCCTGGACAGACCGCAGCACAAGATTGACATCAGCTTTAATTATGATGACCAGAAATCGGGCTGGAAGGCAGCCCTGTGGGCGGATTATTACATTCATATGCTGGACAGCAATTCCATTACGACAGTATTTACGGATGCAGATATCGATGCCAATGGCAACTGGAAGAAGAAGGACGCCAACTACCGGAAGAAGACCTTCGGCATTTGGAATTTTATGCTGGAAAAACAGGTCAGCCCTGATGCCAAGGTATATTTCGGCATAGACAACCTCTTTAACCACCGTGATGATGATAGGGCCTATATGGACAGAACCTACCGGATCGGCGCCAATATCAAATTTGGCTACCATGCGAAGCAGGCAGCGAAGAATGCCAAAGAAACTGAGGAAAGAGCAGCGAAGACAGCGCTCCATCCTGCTGATAGGGCGTCCGGCTATGATGCGGTGACGACGCAGGACGGCACCCAAGGCATCGTCAACAACGCCGACTGGTTCCTCCCCAAGCCGTCTGACAAGGATGCCGGACGCAAGAAGGGCGATGTAGACCTTATCGGTGATTATCGCGTACGCTCCAATATGTTTGGTGGTATTAATAATTTTGCGGCTACAGAAACTAAAACGGCACATATGGATGATGGAGCTTCTGCTAACTTTAAAGATGCTCCCAATCATGGTTTGGAACAGCGTCTGCGCCTAGGCATTGACGCCCAGCTCGGCGATACGACGAATTTAGTCGTCGAAGGCTCCACCGGTGATACGATAGACACGAAATACAGCAAGGCTGACAAACGCGGGCTCCATGATGCACGCCTCGAACGGGCTGAGCTCAACCAGAAAGCCAATCAATGGGACTTCACCATTGGCCGTCTGACCGAAAAAATGGGGGCGACAGGCTATTGGTTCGGCAAGGAATATGACGGCGTCCGTGCTACTTGGACCGGTGACAGGACGCAGGTATGCATTGGCTACGGTGATTTCAGCAAGAGTACTGGCATTACCGATTCTGCCTATACACATGCTGAAAAAAGCGTATTTTATCGCTCGCCAACTATTACGGAATTATTGGGTGTTACCGCCAATCAAGACGCCTTGAATACGGGCGATACGGAAGCGACACAGTACAAGTGGCCTGATGATATGAAGGATGCCTATAAGACAATGGATGTCGATTACCGAGCCAAGTTTAACCATGCTGGCGATGGATTAACGGATCCCGTAGCTATTGCTGATGCCAGACTCCAGGTATTACAGGAATTGAATCAGAAGCTATTGCAGGTAAATCAGGTATATTATAGCGATAATACTGGAAATGATGCTACAAGACATCGCGGAAAATGGTATAATACTGCATTTTTACAGGCAAAAAGCCCTTCGCAAGAATTTGCTGATTATCCCTCAGACGATGACTTGCAATATTCAGGAACTCATCCAGGTAGAAACTATAATAGATATATTTATACGGACACAGGTAACCGTGTAGATTTAGATAGATTGAGAAGAAATTATGTAATTAATGATATATCGTGGGGCGAAATTTTAGATAATACGGCAGATGCTGAGTATGGTACAGTGGGCAAGCGTAATATATATAGCTATCTGGATTCGGTATATACTGCTGTTACCGGCCAGGATAGTATGGCATTTGGCAGCATGAGCAAGCAAGAGGCTTTAGATTCATTGTATGCACAGTTTGCGGGGATTCAGTCGGGGACGGCTATGGATATGAATCAACAATATGCGTCTGGTGTACTAAATGGCTTTTATAAAGCATTGCTTGCAACTCGTGCTGGTAATTATGCACCAACAGGTGGCACCGAATTGCCAATTGAGGTATTACCTCAATCGCTCCATGTTACCGGAAATATTATTACACGAGATATTGTTCCAGAAATTGATCGAGCTGCCTTTATCCAGGTACGCCAGAAGATTGGCAATGATCTGGGTCTTACGGCATGGTATCTCCGGTCGTCGGGCGATCAATTCCACAAGACCGGTTACAATGAAGATATGAGTACGTACCAGCAAAGCATGGACGTGGCCAATGTCTTTGGCTTGGGCGCCCAGTATCGTCTGGGTGCGTCGCGCTTGTCCTTTGACTGGGGCGTCAACTATTCGGAAACGGGCCGCTACTTCAACGGCGGCAGAGATGCCTACGGCAGATATACCGGCGGCGGCTCGAACCCGACCTTCTGGGTACTCCGCGCCGACATCGGCCATGCCGATACGGACGTACAAGGCAGCTGGAATGCCTTTGCCGATTACAAATACTTCCAGCACGGCGCCTTCTTTGGCGGCAACGGCACGGAAGCCTTGCCGGATCGCTACCTCGACGGTATCCGCAGCTTCACCTTGGGTGCAGGCTACGTCCCGGCGAAGGACTTCCTTTTGGAAGCGTTCTACACCTTCGGCGCGAAATCCACAGGCCAGCGGGATACGCTCTACGGGCCGGAATCCTTTACGCTGGGCGATTACACGCGCGTACAGGTAAGCTACAAGTTCTAACAATTTCATATGGTAGGTGTTACGCCAACATCAGATATATCCTGACTCCCTTTCGGATATATCTGTGTTGATATACGACAGCCATACAGGACGTGCAGTTCTTTCTCTCTATCGATGCATGCCGTCTGTATGGCTGTCTTTTTATTTTTGCTGCCGGATATTTGACAAGCCGGGGGATAGTTGGTACTATGGTGTCAATAGAACCTGACATATTTCTCTACGGTGAGAGGGATGCGTCGGGTCTTTTGATTTTTTGTTGCTAATAGGAGATATAGGTATGGCTGAAAAACATATGGCGACGGTGTATTTGCTGGGCAGGCAGTGCATCGTGCCGGATGATTTGACGATTATGCGGGCGATGGAATATGCAGGCTTTCGCTTGGTGCGCGGCTGCGGCTGCCGCAGCGGGTTTTGCGGGGCATGTGCTGTCGTGTACCGGCTGCAGGGACAGACGGAGCTCAAGTCGGCACTGGCTTGTCAGACGAAGGTAGAAGAC
>SAMEA104315424__coassemble_391_pt1 | contig 48834 bp, 42 predicted proteins | sample SAMEA104315424__metabat2_low_PE_027 | metagenome-assembled genome bin SAMEA104315424 (sample SAMEA104315424) | gut metagenome | biome: Monkey gut; feature: monkey-associated habitat; material: faeces | place: China | collected 2013
CGGTACTAATAGACCGAGGACTTGACTTAAGCAGAGAAGCAGTTTTGAAGGAGCGGAAGCGACGCGCAAAACTGACTGAATCGCTTACTCTGAACGTTCAAGAGCATGAGTACAGAAAAGTATGACATGTGAAGAGAAAGAAGTTCAGAGTGGGTAAGGGAATCTCTCAGCAGATTTCCGAGAATAATAGGGTAGTTAAGAAAAATACTTTTTATGCAGTTGTCAGGATACGAAATCCTGAAAAGAATATAATTCAGTGGCGATGGCTGTAGGGATCCACCTGTTCCCATGCCGAACACAGCAGTTAAGCCTACAAACGCCGAAAGTACTTGGGGGGAGGCCCCCTGGGAGGATAGGAAGCCGCTGATTAAGAGGAAAAAGAGCACTGGAAAATTCCAGTGCTCTTTTTTTAGTGGTTAATGGTGAGTGACCAGTGGTTAGTGTTTAGCTGTTAGTGGTTGGCTAGGAGTTGTGGTTTTTAGTTGCGGCGATCGGTTACGTACAATTACATAAAAAAATAACGGCATATTTTATAAGGCTGCAACGAAATAAGGAATTTACCCTATTTATCGCGCGATACTGCGTGGCGCAGCCCGGGATGCTGCATTTGGCAGTAACGAGAGACTGCAGAGGCTTTTGAAAGAATTTAAAGCGGAGTTAGCCTATATCCGGGTAGATACAATTCAAACAGACAAGTATGGAAAATCAGTAGTTTAGCGTGTTCGCATGACCAACGTTAGATAATACATAGACTGCGTTTTCTGCATACGCTGCAATTGTAAAAAGGAACTGTCACAGAGAAAGTATTTCCTCATGGGCAGTTCCTTTTTACGTAGTATGTATCTCGTTTTAAATGTATGATAGCCGTGATTTTTGCGGCTGATCCAGCAGTGCATATATAGAAAACGTCATGAATTGCAGAGATAATTTACTCATAGATTCATGACGTTTGTTATGCATTGCACAATATAGTATATGAAAAAGAATATTCTTACTGATTCGTAATGACGCTGTGTTTACGACCGTAAGCGATATAGACAATAAAGCCTAAGACCATCCAAACGACGAAAAGAATATGTGTCAGTGTGGACAAGGCATAAATCAAATAGCCGCAGACGATAATGCCGATAGTGGCAATAACGGGCAGGCAGGGGCAATGGAATTTGCGGGGAATTTCCGGATGGTTTTTACGCATTTTCCAAAGGCCGATAAAGTTGAGGAGAAAGACGGCAAGAACGCCTGTATTAGACAATTCAACAATATGCATCAGCGGTACGAAACCAGCGATAACGGCAATCGTAATGGACCCGATGATGGTCACCAAGTAGGGTGTATGATATTTGGGATGAATCTTGCCGATTCCGGCAGGTAAAAGACCGTCACGGGAAACGGCGAAGAAGATACGTGCCTGGCCGAAAAGGTAAACAATTAACGTCGTGATGATGCCGGCAATGGCTCCGACGGCGACAAGATTGGCAACGCTTGGCCAATGGAGAATACGCAGAGCATAGGCAACCGGTTCCGGTGTATTCAGTTGTGTATAATTAATAGCACCTGTCAGAGCCAGCGCCATAGAAACATACAAGCACATACAGATGAATACCGAAAGGATAATGCCGATAGGCAGATCTCGTTCCGGTTTTTTGCATTCTTCTGCTGAAGTGGCAACGGCATCAAAACCCATATAGGAGAAGAAAACAATAGCTGTGCCGCTGAGTATCCCCTGCATGCCGAAGGGCATAAAGGGTTCAAAATTGGTAACATCAACGTGTGGCGTAGCAATAGCAATGAAGGAAATAATAGCTGCTAACGTAATAAAGACTAAGATCGTATTGAGCTTGGCGCTCTGTTTAGTTCCTCGAATTAAGACTAAGGCCAGCAATAAAATAATGATAACTGCAGGAAGATTAATAATACCGCCTTCTGCCGGTGTTTTTAACAGGACTTCCGGAATGATATACCCATATGATTTGCAAATTCCTGCCAAATACCCGGAAAAGCCGACAGCAACAGCACTGCCTGTAACCGTATAGCCTAAAAGCAGTGACCAGCCGGTCAGGAACGCCATGCCTTCACCGAGTGAGGCAAAGGTGTAAGAATAGACACTGCCTGAGGAAGGAATCATAGAGGCAAATTCGCTGTAAGCCAGACCTACGAGAACACACAAAATACCAGCTAAAGCAAACGAAATAGAAATAGCAGGACCTGCATACTTGGCAGCGGCAATGCCTGTCAGCACAAAGATGCCGGCCCCAATAATGCCTCCGACGCCAAGAAATGTTAAATCTAATGCACTCAGGTTTTTGCTGAGGTTGGAATTTTCTGTATCTGCGTGAAGCTGGGCAATAGATTTCGTACTAAAAAATGACATAACATCAACTCCTTTTATTAAATCAGTATTGGAAAATAATAGGCCCCCTTTTTTTTAATTGTTATTATGTTCAATTTAGTTTACTATAAAAACTGAATAATATCAACAAATTTATAAAAATAAAGTAAAATTATTTCGAATTGACCCCGATATGTAACGCGATTTATAAGTTTATTTATAATTTTATAAAAATAACATAAAACAACGAATTATACAACTGTTTTATAATTGTATTTTGAATACATAAGATAAATAGGTATGTACTTGTTGTCAGATAGTCTTGATTGTGGTATAAATGAGGAGTAAACATAAATGGGGAGTTGATTTTCATGGTAATGAGTGTAGCTGCACCGCAGGCTAAAGGTAAATTTGCTGAAGATAAGATTTTTGGTGCTAATAACCGTGCCGTTGCATTGGCTGAAAAATTAGGCAACGACAAAGTTATTAATGGTACTGTTGGTTCGCTTTTGGATGAAAACGGCGATTTGGTTATGCTGGATGTCGTTCAAAAAGCATATAAAGAATTAACGCCGAAAGAAATTGTTGCATATGCGCCAATTCAAGGCTATCCTGATTACTTGAATGCTGCCATTGACCAGTGTTTTGGTGAATCCCGTCCGGATGGCTATATCCGTGCTTGTGCGACATCCGGTGGTTCTGGCGTATTGCATCACGTCATTCATAACTACTCCGAATGGGGTGATGAAATCCTGACAAGTGATTATCACTGGGGTGCATACGGTTCCATGTGCAAAGACAACGGGCGGAAGCTTCGCGAATTTTCACTGCTTACGGCAGAAGGTACATTTAATTTGGAAAGCTTCAAAGAAAATGTACAGGCACTGGTTGATAAACAATATAATACAGTTATCATTATGAATTCACCGGCCAATAACCCGACAGGATTTGCACTGTCAGATTCCGATTGGGATCATGTATTGGATTTCTTAAAAGAAGTTGTAAAAGGCAAAGATAAAAATATTATTTTTGTATCAGATGTTGCATATTTGGATTATAGCGGTGAAAAACAAGAATGCCGCAAATTCTTCAAAAAATTTGGCAATTTGCCGGATAATATTTTGATCGTCGTTTCCTATACCTGCAGTAAAGGATTTACCATGTATGGTCAGCGTATGGGGGCTATGATTTGTGTCACAGCAAATGAAGATGTTGCGAATGAATTTGTAGCTATCAATCAGTATACAAGCCGTGCTACCTGGTCAAATTCCAATAGTGCCGCTATGAAAGCGATGGCAAATATCTGCAAAGATCCGGCTAAAGTAGCGCAGCTGGATGCAGAACGTGCTAAATATTTCAAACTCATCAAAGAACGTGCGGCTATTTTTATGGAAGAAGCTTCGGCATGCGGCTTAAAATATCTGCCGTACCTTTCCGGCTTCTTTATTACGATTCCGATGGAAGGTGCTCAGAAAGTCTGCGACTTCATGGAAAAGGAAAATATTTTCCTCGTACCGCTCAGCAACGGCATTCGCTTAGCTGTATGCTCTGTATCCAAATCTAAAATAACAGGTTTGGCAGCTAAAATTAAAGCAGCTTTGGATGAAGTAGGCGCTAAACAGTAATAATCATATAACCAAGAAAACATAAGATAGAAAAGCCGGTATATCATGAAACATACCGGCTTTTTCGTTAACAAGGAGGAAGATAAAATATGTTTAAGACGATTGGTATATGCGGAACCGGCAATATGGGAAAAGCCATTGCCAAGGGATTAGCTGCGTCGGGATTAATTCCGCCTGCTAATATATATGTATATAACATCCACAAGGCCAAGGCCGAAGCATTGGCTAAGGAAACTGGCGTTACCGTAGTAGATACAGCAGCAGAATTGGCGGAAAAATCACAAGGCTTGATTATGGCTGTCAAACCGTATGTCATGCCGGCATCTTTGGCAGAAGTACAAGAACGTATCGTGAAGGATACGGTTGTTATTTCTATTGCTGCCGGCTTAACGATGCAAAAACTGGCAGCGTATCTGCCTTCTCAGACGAAGATTGTGCGGATTATGCCCAATACGCCGTCGATGGTAGGAGAAGGTATGGCCTCTGTGTCTGTAAATGACCAAGTGTCTGCAGAAGAAACGCAGGCTGTCCTGGATATTTTTAATAGTTTTGGCAGAGCTGAATTAGTGGATGAATCGCTGATTGATGCTGTCTGCGGTCTCAGCGGCAGCGGCCCGGCTTATGTATATATGTTTATTGAAGCATTGGCAGATGGCGCTGTTTTGGAAGGCATGCCGCGCCCGATGGCATATACATTTGCTGCCCAGACTGTTTTGGGTGCCGCTAAGATGGTCTTGGAAACAGGCGAACACCCGGGCAAGTTAAAAGATGACGTATGCTCGCCAGGCGGTACGACCATAGAAGCGGTTAAGACGTTGGAAAACAGAGGTTTTCGGGCAGCTGTTGCTGAAGCCGTGATTGCATCAGCCGAAAAAAACAAAAATATGTAACATATAGGAAGAAACGCAGGTATCTCGTACTGCGTTTCTTTTTTTTGACAGAAATTGGCAAATGCAGCATGAAGATAAAATCACCATATGGAATTAACTATAATTACCTAAAGTTATACTAGAATGAGAAAAAATTAACAATCTTAAAAATTTTACATATTGACTCACATATTAATAAAAATAAATTGTTACTATGCGGTAATGTAATGGCACTGCTACACGCAATACAAAAGATATATATCTAAAATGTGTAAATGTAATTTACACTTGAATGGGAATAGGGTATAATAATACTCGAAAAAGGAAAGTTAAACGATATGTAATATTAATCAAATAACTTTTCTGTAAACGCTATTAGAGGTTTACACCTTAGCGCGGAAGGATAGGATGGTATTTTATTTCAGTCTTTACACCGGTGACGGTTAAAGTGATAGATGTCAGTCCTTATTAAAAATTCTTATTTTTGTTTGGAGGTTATGTATTATGGCAAAAGGTAAAGTTACCCCGGAAATGATTGAAGAATTTAAGAAAATTGTTGGTGAAAAATACGTATACACCGATGCTGATAAGCTCGAACCGTATTCCCACGACGAAGTAACGGATCCTCATTATGTAAAAATGCCGCAGGTAGTAGTTCTCCCGGCAACGACGGAAGAAGTAGCAAAAGTTGTTAAAGTATGTTATGACAACGACGTAGTTATGGTACCGCGTGCTGCTGGCACAGGCTTGGCTGTAGGTGCTGTTGCTACATTCGGCGGCGTTATCATTTCTATCGAACGCATGAATAAAATCATTGAAATCGATAAACAGAACATGGTCTGCGTTACAGAACCGGGCGTTACGACTTCCGTTCTCCAGTCCGAAGTTCAAAAAGAAGGCCTCTTCTACGGCGGCGACCCCTGCAGTGGGGATTCCTGCTTCATCGGCGGCAACGTTGCAACCAATGCTGGCGGCAACCGTGCTGTTAAATATGGCGTAACCCGTGATCAGGTTATGGGTATTGAAGTAGTTACTCCGAGCGGCGAAGTTGTTACTCTCGGCGGTAAATTCCGTAAAAATGCTACAGGCTACATGCTCATGCATTTGTACATTGGCTCTGAAGGTACGTTGGGTATTATCACAAAGATTTACCTCAAATTGGTTGCTTTGCCGAAATACCAGCAGGACCTCTTGGTTGTATTCGACAACCTCGACGATGCTATCGCTTTGACACCAAAAGTTATGAACGCAGGTATTACACCGGTTTGCGTAGAATTCATGGATAACGCTTCTATCAAACAGGTTGAAGTATTCTTGGATGAAAAACTGCCAAAATCCGATATCGGCAACTACATCATCATCCAGATTGCCGGCGATAACGAAGACGTATTGATGGATCAGTGCGAAAAAATCGTTGAATTGGCTGAAGAAAACAAAGCTATCGACTCCTTGGTTGCTGACCCGGCTGTTATTTGGAAATCCCGTAAAGCATACCTCGAAGCTGACCGTGCTCGCAGCTTAGTATTCTCCATGGAAGATATTGTTGTTCCGATGACAGATATTCCGCAGGCTGTACAGCAGATTTCTAAATTAGCTGCTAAATATGACATTGCAATGCACTGCGCAGGCCACTGCGGCGACGGCAACGTTCACATTGATATCTTGAAAGATGACCTCTCTCAGGAACAATGGGAAGAAGTTCTTCCGAAGATTCAGGACGAAATCTATGCCCTCGTTTACAAACTCGGCGGCCGTCTCTCCGGCGAACATGGCATTGGCTACAAACGTGCAGCTAAATTAGCTCACTACACCGATCCTGTAGAACTGAAATTGATGAAAGCTGTTAAACTGGCTTTGGATCCGAAGAATATCATGAACCCGGGCAAAGTTGTCAGCGTTAACGACGAAGTTCCTGTAGAAGAATAAAATATAACGTCAGTTATATGTATCAAAAATAATATAAGCAGTAAAGGGTAAAGCTGAAGAGCTTTACCCTTTCTCTTTACAAATTTTTTGTTGGTTATACGAAATTATTCAAAATGGCTATGAATAATTTCACAATTATATGCATATCGTGAATGTAGATGAAAATGAGAAAGTAATGAGAAAGGTGGTAAATAGTATGCAAAAATTTTCTGTACCCTTTGGCAAAGAACAAGTTACGTTTGAACTTCCTGAAAATCAGGTAGCTGGTGTATTGGTATCTCATGCTCATGAATATAAAGCACCTAAATCGGAAACAGAATTGGTAGCTGATGCCTTGGCAAACCCGATTGATAGTCCGAAATTAAGCGAATTGGCAAAAGGCAAAAAGACGTGCACGATTATTTCCAGTGACCATACACGTCCTGTACCAAGCCATATCATCATGCCGCAGTTGCTGGCGGAACTTCGCAAAGGAAATCCGGACATTGATATTACCATTTTGATAGCTACCGGGATGCATCGCCATACGACGCATGAAGAACTCGTTGCAAAATATGGTAAAGAAATTGCTGAACATGAAAAATTTGTTATTCATGACAGCCGTAAAGATGAAGACATGATTAGTGTTGGCACCTTGCCGTCTGGCGGCGACTGCCGGCTTAACAAGGTAGCCGTCAATACGGATTTGCTCGTTTCAGAAGGCTTTATTGAACCGCATTTCTTTGCAGGCATGTCCGGCGGCCGGAAATCTATTTTACCGGGGGTTGCCAGCAAAGTAACAATTTTGGCTAACCATTGTGCAGAATTTATCAATAGTCCCCATGCTCGTACAGGCATCCTGAAAGGCAATCCGATTCATGAAGATATGCTGTATGCAGCGAAAGCCGCTAAATTGGCATTTATTTGCAATGTTGTTATTGATGCGGATAAAAAAGTTATTGCAGCGTTTGCCGGCGACCGTGAAAAAGCACATTATGCAGGCGTTGATTTTGAACTGAAATTGGCAGGTGTCAAACCTATTCCGGCAGATATTGTCGTTACGACTAACGGCGGCTATCCGCTTGACCAGAATATTTACCAGTCTGTCAAAGGGATGACGGCTGCAGAAGCAACCTGCAAAGATGGCGGCGTTATTATTGATGTATCGGCCTGCTCCGATGGTCACGGCGGCGATGCCTTCTACAATACGCTGAAAGCAGCTACGGATGTTCAGAAGGCCATGGATGAAATATTGGCCCGCAAACGGGATGAAACCATTTTTGATCAGTGGGAATCTCAAATCCTGCTCCGCATGCTCTTGAAATACACCATTATCATGGTTACCAAGGCACCGCAGCAAATGGTAGAAGATATGCATCTGAAATATGCGAAAGACATTCATGAAGCGTTGGCAATGGCGCAGGATATCATGAAAGCCAAAGGCGTAGCAGAACCTAAAGTTACGGTTATTCCGGACGGCGTATCTGTTATTGTCAAATAAATACGATAGCGTTTTATGATACAATAATCTACATACTAAAAATAGCAAATGCAAGGGGGTGCCGTTTTGTGCGGCAGCCCCTTTTGCTTGTGTTACCTATCTTTTTAGCTTATAATAAGGCTAATGTATGGAAAAGGAGGATGTATGATATATTGGAATCATTAGAAGCAACAATGCTGTTTGATGTGGGTATGGTTATTCAGGTTATATTGCTTGATTTGGCATTGGGCGGCGACAACTCGATTGTTATTGGCATGGCAGCCAAAAATTTACCGGCGCATTTACAGAAAAAAGCTATTTTGTATGGCACAGGGGGCGCCATTATTTTGCGTTTTATCATGGCGTTTATTGTTTCCTGGCTGTTTCATGTACCGTTTTTAAAAACGATAGGTGCCTTGCTGCTGCTATATATAGGTATTAAATTGATTGGTTCCTCTGATGGAGAAGATGAAGAAAACATCCATGTCGAAGCGAAAGAAACCTTGTGGCCGGCTGTCAAGACGATTATGCTGGCTGATGCGTTAATGAGTTTGGATAATGTACTGGCCATTGTAGGAGCGACAAATAATCATTGGGGCTTGCTCATGATCGGCATGCTTATATCTGTACCTATTATTATATTTGGCAGTACGGTAGTAGCCAAAGTCATGAATACGTTCCCTATATTGGTCTATGTAGGCGGCGCTATCTTGGGATGGGCTGCCGGCGGCATGGTTGCGTCCGACCACTATTTGGCACAGTATATTACGATTGCTGCAGATAATCCGCAGGCAATTAAAGCTGTCTTGTTGTGTATTACACTGGCAGGCGGCTTTATATGGAAACGGATGCATCAGCCGAAAGCAGCATAAGTAATAGCAAAAGAAGATGCAGTAGAAGTGCGTACAGTCTCTCGAAGGGTGAGGTCTCGAACTGGCTTTTGCGAAGAGACGTACGGCATACTGCTGCTGTATTTTGCTGAAAAATAAAAAAAGTTGGATTTTTTAAAAAAAGTTGTAAAAAATTCGTTGACTTTTGGTGGAAATATGGTATTATATAGAAGTCGGTTGACGGGGCGTAGCGCAGTTTGGTAGCGCGCTTGGTTCGGGACTAAGAGGTCGCAGGTTCGAATCCTGTCGCCCCGACCACATTTACACATTGGATGTTCATCCCGAGGACATCAAGAACTGAATAGTGAAACAATGTGTAAGCCATGGAGAGCTGTCCGAGCGGCTGAAGGAGCATGATTGGAAATCATGTATAGGGCTAACGCTCTATCGTGGGTTCAAATCCCACGCTCTCCGCCATAAACTGAAAAAGAACCTACGTGAGTGGGTTCTTTTTTTATATCTAAATATGTTTGCTCAAAAAGAACTCATCGTCAAATGTTGGGGTACCTTTCAAATTACCTGCTGCGGCAGGAGATACGAGATCTTATGAATATGGATTTTCATAAGCCCTCACCATGCAGGATAGAATCAATTTTTACATTCCTTCAAAATACATTATAGAAATCCTTTTGATATTCTTTGAAAAAATGTAAAATTATTACGAATAAGTTTACATTTATCTATAAAAACAATTGACAACATAAAAAAATAATGCTATCATATACAACATAAAACTTGATATGATTGCAATGAAGAGAAGAGTAAGCAAAGAGAGTTGTTGCAGAGAATTCCCGTTTGGTGCAAGGGATACAATGAACTTTGGTGAAGATGGACTCTGAGCAGGCTGGTCGAATCGTTAGACCGTCCGGGTGCACCCGTTATCGTGCTAAGGTATTGAGAGTAATTTTCTTGCGTACCTGAAGAGGCTGAATTTGTGAAAATTTGGTAAAATTGGGTGGTATCACGGTGCTTCCGTCCCTTGCATGGGGATGGGAGCGTTTTTTTTTATTGTAATCATTTCAAGTATAGTGTTGTTTTTCTGTATTTGCCTGTTTAGGAGGTAATGGTATTATGAGTGGGGAAAAAGGGGTTATTCGTTTTCGAGACGTACTTATCTTGGGATTTGCTTTCTTTGCTACGTATTTTGGCGCCGGGAATCTGATTTTTCCGCCGCAGCTGGGTTTGAACAGCGGCAGCGATTTTATGTCCGGCTTAGCTGGCTTGACGCTTTCTGGTATTTTTCTTCCTATTTTTACATTGATTGTTATTGGCTTGAATGGTGATGTACATCAGATTACCAATCGTGTAGGCAAATATACCTATAATATTTTATTGGCAGCCTTAATGATTGTTTGTACATTCGTATCTATTCCGAGAACTTGTGCGACAGCAATTCAGCTGGGGATTCAAGGGAATATTCCGGGTGCGCCGTTCATTCCTTTGGTTGCAGCATATTTTATTATTTCTTTTTTCTTTGCATATGATCAAAACAATGTTATGGATCGTATGGGTAAGTATTTAACGCCGCTCTTAGCGTTGATTTTAGTCGTTATCGCTTTTTTGGGAATCTTTAATCCCTTAGGAACGCCGGTGGCTCCGGCAGTACCGCAGCCGTTTGTCAATGCTTTTTTAGGCGGATATAATACAGGCGATGTGTTAGTAAGTTTTATTATGGCAACTGTATTTATTAAGGCAATTTACGCTAAGGGATATGTAAAGATTGAAGAACGGAATAAGACATTAACCTATTGCGGCATTGTTGCATTTGTTTTGTTATTGATTATATATGGCAGCTTATTATATATGGGCGCTTGCGTCAGCGGGGAATATCCGCAGAATATAGGTCGTGCTGAACTCTTAGTTTCTATTATCCAGCGAGTTGGCGGCGCGGTTATGGTACCGATGGGAATTGCCGTTGTGTTGGCTTGCTTGACGACGGCTATTGGACAGATTTCTGCTGTAGCTGAATTTGTAAATACAGCAAGTAAAGGCAAAATTTCTTATAAAATCGTTGCGATTGTTTGCTGCGTGTTGTCAGCACTGACAGCTCTTTTGGGTGTAGACGGTATTGTTACGTATATTGGCTGGATTTTTGGCGTATGCTACCCGCCTTGCCTTGCACTGATGGTTTTGGGCATTATTGGGAAGGCTGTTGATACAAACGGCGGTCATAAAGGTGCCGTATATTTGGTTACCATATATGCTCTGCTGGAATCCTTGCCTGGATTGAGCAGCCTGCCTTTTGCAAAAGCGATCATTGCGATGACGCCGCTTTCTGCGTATGGCTTTGGCTGGGTACCTGTTTTTATCGTTGGTTTTATCGGCGGTTTGATTATTGGTAAAATTTATGATCGTAAACGGGCTGATGTACCTGCTACAAGCAAGTAATCTGCCAGGCAGCGCGGCAGTTGAAAGCTGCGTATGCAAAATATGGCAGCAGTCTGGTAAATAATCTGATAATAGCTTGACATACAGTAATGAAAATGATACAATAAGCCGTGTTGAAAACAAAGCAGAAGCTATCCGCTTCTCACCTTACATGGCTTTTGTGTTACTAAGGTTTATGACGGAAACGTATGAGCGGATAGTGCAATGCTATCCGTTCTTTTTTTTGTGGAGGTGAAAGACAATTAGTAAGGAATTACGTGTCAACGATCAAATTAGAGCCCGTGAAGTCCGCGTGGTCAGTGATTCTAATGAACAGCTTGGTGTTATGTCTTTGCGTTCTGCTCGTCAAATTGCAGAAGAACGCCATTTGGATTTGGTGGAAGTAGCACCTAATGGCAAACCGCCCGTATGCCGTATTATGAATTATGGTAAATATCGGTACGAACAGCAAAAACGGGAAAAAGAAGCTAAGAAAAAACAAAAAGTCTTAACGCTGAAAGAAGTAAAACTGCGTCCCAATATTGAAGACCATGATTTCTATGTTAAGATGAAGGCAGCACAACGTTTTTTAGGCGATGGCAGCAAAGTAAAGGTTACCATTATGTTCCGTGGCCGCGAAATGAGCCATCCGGAATTGGGTCGGGACTTGCTGATGCGTTTTGCTGATGAGCTCAAAGAAGCCGCCCATGTAGAAAAAGAACCTAAAATTGAAGGCAGAAACATGACGATGGTCATCGCTGCCAACAAAGCGAAGTAATAGGAGGAATATATATTATGCCGAAATTAAAAACCCGCCGTGCAGCGGCAAAACGTTTCACTACAACTGGTACTGGTAAAATCAAACGTATGAAACCGTATAAATCCCACATTTTGGAATCCAAATCCCCGAAACGTAAACGTAACTTGAGAAAAGCTACGCTCGTTTCCAAAACGATGACGGAATCCGTTCGCAAGATGTGCCCGTTCATCTAATAGTAATATAGAGTGTTTTTTTAGATATAGATTTGGAGGAATTGACTAATGGCTAGAATTAAAGTTGGCGTTACAGCACACGCTCGTCATAAAAAAATCTTAAAAATGGCTAAAGGTTATCGTGGAACCCGCAGCCGTCTCTTCAAAAAAGCTAACGAAAGCGTAATGAAGGCTCTCTTCTACGCTCGTCGTGACCGCCGCGCTAAAAAACGCGAATTCCGTAAATTGTGGATTGCTCGTATCAACGCAGCAACTCGTGCACAGGGCATGAGCTACAGCCGTTTTATCTGCGGCCTTACAAAAGCTGGCGTTATTGTAGACCGTAAAATGCTCGCTGACCTCGCTGTCAACGATGCAGCTGCTTTTGCTAAACTCGTAGAAGTTGCTAAAGCACAGTAAATAGCAGGAATGAAAGCCGAGGGGCATGTATCCTCGGCTTTTTTTGTACGTATTTTGGCAAATGAATGTTACATTTAATATAGGTTGGTTCTTCGTTTGTATTGCTGAATGGAATTTTGATATGATACAATAAAGCCTATAAATCAGTAGAAAGGCGGTACATGTATTGCATATACGGATAAAGCGGCTGGTTTGTATGGGAATGGCCTTGTTTTTTCCTATGGGGCTGGTGCTTGGGTGTACGTTGTTTGGCGCGCAGGGAAACCGTGTGCAGGATGGCGGTGCGATTTTGGTCAAAAATCGGGATTGGCGGCCGGAATATCAGGAAATGCGGCTGGTTCAGGGGACCTTGTATCGATTTTACGGCTTGTATGGGGGTACAGAAGATACCATGACGTTGAAAGGCGGCGTCAATGAAAAAGGATTGGCTGTTTTTTCGGCGTCTGCCAGTGTTATTCCGGCTGCCCAGCGAGCGGCTATGGGCAAAAAAACAGGATGTATCAAACGAATGCTGGGAACGTGTGCTACTGTAGAAGAAGCATTGGACAAAACTGCCGCATGGGGCGGTCCTAAATTTTTCCTGTTGGCAGATGCTACTGAATTAGCCTATGTAGAAGTAGGAAAAAACAATCAGATTGCAGTAAAAAGACAGAAAAACGGGACTTTGGCCCATACGAATTTTTATTTGAGCCAAGAATTTCAGCAGCTGAATTTGAAGGCAGGGGTTTCGGCGCGGCACCGCTATGCGCGCATAGAATCACTGCTGGATTCGCAGCATACACCCTATCGGCTTGATGACTTGCTGCTATACAGTACAGATCGGTCAGACGGTCCGGACAACAGTGTTTGGAGAGAAGGAAGCCGTCCGCAGGGACCGCAGACTATAGCGACTTTCGGCGTTTGGCTGCATGCCCATGCCAAGCCGGACGTATTTGTCAGAGTGCGGCAGCAGCCACCGGATAAAGGACACGAAACTGTATATCAGTGGAAGGGAGCGAATCTGTTCCCGGATGAAGCATGACAGCAGTTTGCATGCCGTGAAAGAGAAACTGTTTTAGTGTAGGAAAGGTTATGGATTAAAGCGCGCAGGGGGAACATATATGACGGCCAGTGAACAGGAATGGGAACATATTTTGCACATTAAAACAGCCGGACGGGATGACAGCCAAGCTGACGGAGAACACCATCCATATGAACCGACAGATTACTGCGTGTTGGAACGGCTGGCCAACAGCGGCTATATACGCAAAAAAAGCACCTTGCTGGATTATGGCAGCGGCAAGGGACGGGTTGGTTTTTTCTTGTCGTACCAGACAGGCTGTCATTCTATTGGCGTCGAGTATGACAAGCGGCTGTGGCAAAAAGCGATGGCCAACTGGCAGACTGCGGCATCCTGCAATCGCGTTTCCTTTGTGTTGGCAGATGCGGCCGTGTATGATGTGCCGGACTGTGTAGACTGCTGTTTTTTCTTTAATCCCTTTGCCCTGCATACACTCAAACGTGTTTTGGGCAGGCTGTTAGACTCATGGCAGCGCAGGCCCCGGCAGATATATTTATGCTTTTACTATTTGTATGAAGATACAGCAGCCTATTTGGCACAGCACGTGCGGCTGCATTTGGAAGAATGTATCTCTTGTCAGGATTTGTTTCCCGGCGCGGACCGTAAGGAAACCATATGGGTGTATACGATTGTGTAAAAGCAAAAGACGGATATATTGTCAGTAGTGGAACCGTTTATGGCAGTTGTAATACGAAGGGAGACATGGCGAATGGTACGAGAGATTGTACGGGATGTTATTTTTTTAGGACGGAAATCGCAGAAAGCAGTACGGGAAGATTTGCCGACAGCACAGGATTTATTGGATACACTGGCAGCGCATCGGCAGGAATGTGTCGGCATGGCGGCGAATATGATTGGCGTGCTGAAAAATATTATTGTCGTGCATACGGAACAGGGCGATGAAATTTTTATCAATCCGGTCATAGAACAGAAATGCGATCCCTATACGACGGAAGAAGGCTGTCTTTCTTTGACGGGCATGCGGCAGACGACCCGGTATCGGAAAATCGTCGTAGTGTATGAAGATATGAAAATGAAAAAATGCCGTCGCACCTATACGGGCTGGACGGCTCAGATTATTCAGCATGAATGCGATCATGTAAACGGCATACTGATATAATGAATAATCATTGATATTATTGTTTGATAACAGAAAAAAAGTAAATTATATGAAAAATAGGGCTGAAGCAAAATGAATTCATTCTTTCATTTTGCTTCAGCCCTATTATGATGTACTTTCTTCAAACTTCAAACAAAAAACAAAAACTTGAGAAAGAAGGACAGCGTGCAGTATAGTAAAAACGGTATATTGCAGTCCCATCATGTTTATAGTTATTGCAGTTCTTCAGCTGTCGGTTCTACGCCAAACCATTTTTTGTAAAGCGCAGTATATGTACCGTCGGCTTTGAGTTCCGCCAAAGCCTTGTTGATACGTTCCAATTCTTTTTCATGACCTTTGTCGATAGCCATAGCGGAACCGGCTAGTTTTTTCGGTTCCCCAACGATTTTCAAATCCGATAAGCCACCCTTGGCGATATAGTAGAGAGCGACGGCTTTGTCAATGGCAACGGCTTCGCTGGCACCTGTCTGCAATTCCTGCAGGCATTGGTAATTGGCGTCAAACTGTTTCAATACGGCGCCCTGTTTTTCGGCAAAATCAGCTGGTTTGGAACCTGCCTGTACGGCAACTTGTTTGCCTGTAATATCATCCCAGCCCTTGATCGTCGTGTTGTCTTGGCGGACGACGATGACGGAACCGCCAATGTAGTACGGTGCCGTGAAATCGACTTGCTTTTTCCGTTCGTCTGTAGCAGACATAGCTGAAGCGATGACATCGATTTGGTTGCTTTTTAATGCAGGAATCAATGCATCAAACCCCATAGCCTTGATTTCAACTTTCCGGCCCAGCTTATCCCCAATGGCTTGTGCCAAATCAATATCAAAACCGACGTAGGAGTCGCCTTCTGTCGCTTCAAACGGCGGGAAAGACGGTTCGGTGCCGACGATTAACGGTTTGTCCGTTTTTTCTGTTGTTTTTGCATCTTGCGAGCCGCAGCCTGCCAACAGTGAAATCGTGGTGAGAGCCGCAAGTCCGGCAAGTATCCATTTTTTATTCATATTCATACACCCCTTGTCTTTTATATCAAGAATATGCAAGTAATTATACAACTTAAAAGAATAAAAATCAAGGAAGTACAGCTAAAATATACAAAAAAACAATAAAAAATAGAGTGTGCTGTCTTGTTTGCCATATATATAATATATGTATATAAAAATACCATTACGAAAAAATAAAATCATTGTTTATTTCTTCATAATGGTATGCACAGGGTTAATTCTTTTTAGGCAGCCGTTTGAGGGACAGACCAATACGTCCGCGTTGGGCATCGACGGAAATAATCATGGCATCGACAATGTCGCCGACGTTGATGATGTCTGTAGGATGGCGGAAGCGGTGACTGCATAATTCAGAACGGTGAATGAGTCCTGGTGTTTTCAAACCAAAATCGACGAAAGCACCGAAGTCAACGACATTGTGCACCGTGCCGCGCACGATTGTGCCTACTTTTAATTCGTCCAATGAAACGACATGACGGCGTGTCAGCGGTTTGGGAAATTCGCTGCGCACATCTCGCCCCGGCTTGCGGAGTTCTTCCAGGATATCACGGATAGTCGGCTCACCGGCATGCAGGGAAGCGGCCAACAGCGGCACGGCATTCATTTGAATTTTTTCCTGCAGCAGATGCAGTTTGGATGTATCCTGCAAATCTGCCGGCACGAAACCATAATGAGCGGCAATTTTTTTGGCCAGGTCATAGGATTCGGGATGGACGGATGTGTTGTCTAATGGTTCGTCGCCGTCTTTGATGCGTAAAAATCCGGCACATTGGGTAAAGGTAGCAGGACCCAGCCGGCTGACGGACAGCAGTTCCTGCCGGTTGTGAAAGGGGCCGTTTTCGTTGCGGTAGGCAATGATATTGGCAGCCGTAGCAGCTGTCAGACCAGATACATGCTGCAGCAAGGCGGCAGAGGCGGTGTTCAAATCGACGCCAACATAATTCACGACCGATTCGACAACGGTGTCTAAGGCAGCTGACAGGTCTTTTTGATTGACATCATGCTGATACTGGCCGACGCCGATAGATTTGGGATCGATTTTTACGGATTCTGCCAATGGATCTTGAATACGGCGGGCAATGGACACGGCGCCGCGAATGGTGACATCCAAATCGGGAAGTTCTTCGCGTGCCAAGTCTGAGGCAGAATAGACGGATGCACCGGCTTCATTGGCAATGATATACGGGCAGGAGAGATGCTGCGCTGTCAGCATAGAGGAAACGAACTGTTCCGTTTCATAGGAGGCTGTGCCGTTGCCGATAGAAATTAACGTTACGCCGTATTTTTTTATCAGTTTTCCTAAGGAAACGGCACTTTGCTGCCGCTGTCGTTCAGAACTCGTCAGATAGTAGGTGCCATGTGCCAGTACTTGTCCTGTAGGATCAATGACGGCTGCTTTACAGCCTGTGCGGTAGCCAGGATCTAAGCCCAAAATCGTTTGTCCGGCAAAAGGCGGCTGCAGCAGGAGACTGCGTAAATTTTTGGCAAAAACGGCAATGGCTTGTTTATCCGCTTTTTCTGTCAAGTCACTGCGAATTTCACGCTCCATCTGTGGAAAGATAAGCCGTTTGTAACTGTCGGCCGCAGCGGCAGCTAAAATGTGATAATATGGAGAACGGCCGTGCACGATGGTTTGGGTCAATTTTTTTATATAGAGGTCATGATCAGCCGTCAGCGTTACTTTTAACTGTTTCTGCGCTTCGCCGCGGTTGATGGCCAAAATACGATAGCTTGGCAGATGGCAAATGCGTTCGCTGAAATCTTTATACGTAGCCATTGTCGGCGCATCCGTTTCTTCGACTTGCAGCGTGCAGGTCAGTTTGGCTGACTGCCAAAGCGCATGGCGAAGAAATTGGCGGAACGGTGCCAATTCAGAAATCCGTTCGGCCAAAATATTAGCGGCACCGCTGATGGCATCTTCTATGGATGGAACGTCAGCAGTCAGATAGGAAGATGCGGCTTCTTCCGGGCTATCCCCCTGCGGGTCCTGCTGCCAAAATATATCGGCAAGCGGTTCCAAACCGGCATCTCGTGCTAGGGATGCCTTCGTGCGCTTTTTCGGCTTATACGGTAAATATATATCTTCTATTTCCTGCAGCTGCGTAGCAGCTTCCAGTTGTTTGGCCAATTCATTTGTCCATTGGCCTTGTTCCATAATGGATTGGCGGACTGTTTCGCGGCGGCTGGCTAAGGCCTGTTCGTGTGTGTACTGCTCTTGGATTTGGCGAAGTTGTAATTCATCGAGTACGCCTGTGGCTTCTTTGCGGTAGCGGGCGATAAACGGAATGGTGTTGCCTGCCTGCAGCAGCTGTAAGGCTGTCTGCACTTGACTGACACGGACTCCGACGGCATCGGCTACGGTATGAATGATTTGTTCTTCTGTCATAAAGGAGCTCCTTTCTCTTTCTACTTATTATGGGTGTAAGACGGCGGCAGGTCAAGTAAAAGGTATATTTTTTATCAAATAGAAAGCAAATGGTTGCTGGATGCATCGTAAAATTTCATATTATGAATTAAAAATTCATATTGAAAATATTGAAATTTTTGTTAATAACCGTTACAATATAATAGGAGATATTTACATGGCATAGTAAGAATATAACCGTATTTCTTATATGCCTAACTGAGAAAAAAGGAAGGGGAAAATAACATGAAGATTGCCGAATTATTGCGGAATAATGGCTACAAAGTGACGCCGCAGCGATTGGCTGTGTATGAAGCTATTAATCATAATACGACACATCCCAATGCAGAAGCGATTTATGCGAAGCTGCAGCCCCAATATCCGTCTATGAGTTTAGCTACGGTGTATAAGACGATGGAGATTTTTGCTAAAATTGGCGTTGTCAAAATATTGCAGTGCGGAGAAGACGCCCACCGCTATGATTACAACACAACGCAGCATGCCCATATTCGCTGTGTTCGCTGCAACCGGGTCATTGACGTAGATATTGACGAAACGGCATTGGCAAACCAAGCAGCAACTCAATCCGGCTTTGTCATTGAAGGAGTCAGCTTATCGTTTTTAGGCTTGTGCAAAGAGTGTGAAAAAGCACTGGCAGCCCAAAAAGCGGCACAAAAAACAGCAGATAAACCGCAGTTAGCAGCAGGAAATTAGACGCACGGAAAAGGGACTGCTGTATGAAGCGTGTTATCATGCGCTGCCCCGTTTCTCTAGCCGTTTGATGTTGGATTTGCGCTGCACGTACAGCGTAGTATGCAAAGGAGCCGTCATATCATGTGATGCGACGGTTCCTTTTTTATATAGGAGTGAGCAATATGTTGCATATAGGATGTCATTTATCAATTTCGCAAGGATTTTTACATATGGGAAAAGAAGCCGCGTCGATTGGTGCGGATACGTTTCAGTTTTTTACGCGCAATCCCCGCGGCGGCAGCGTGCGGGCATTGGATACAGCGGATATACAGGCGTTAAACGTGTTCATGAAAGAGCATCAGTTCGCACCGATTTTAGCCCATGCGCCGTACACCCTGAATGGTTGTTCCAAGACAGAGAAAACACGGCAGTTTGCCTTGGAAGCCATGACAGAGGATTTACAGCGTCTGGAATATGTAGATAACTGTCGCTATAATTTCCATCCGGGCAGCCATGTAGGGCAAGGTGTCGATACGGGCATTGATTACATTGCCCACATGCTCAACACGGCCATGTTTGCTGGTCAAAAGACGACGGTCCTGCTGGAAACCATGGCAGGAAAAGGAACTGAAGTAGGCCGCAGTTTTACAGAACTGGCACGGATTTTGGACAAGGTGAAGCTGATAGATAACATGGGTGTATGCCTGGATACGTGCCATGTATTTGACGGCGGCTACGATATTGTAGAACAGCTGGATGAGGTTCTTGATGAATTTGACCGCTGCATTGGCTTAGATAAGTTAAAAGCAGTGCATCTTAATGACAGCAAGAATGAATTGGGCAGCCACAAAGACCGGCATGAAAAAATCGGTCAAGGACATATTGGCATGGAAGCCTTTACGCGGATTATCAATCATCCGGCACTGCGCAGCCTGCCTTTTTATTTGGAAACGCCCAATGAACTGGCTGGGTATGCTAAAGAGATTGCCATGCTGCGGCAGGCCTATGCAGAATAACTACGTGTATCGTGTGGGAGGAGGATTGTCGTGCGAATTTTACATACAGCAGATTGGCATTTGGGAAAAATGTTTTATGGAGAATATTTAACGGATGAACAGGCATATGTATTGACGACACAGTTTTTGCCGCTGCTGCGGGAAGAACGAATTGATGCGGTTCTCTTGTCAGGTGATGTGTACGACCGCAGCCTGCCGCCGACAGGAGCTGTTGCGCTTTTTGATGAGATTGCGACGAAAGTAACGGCAGAATTGGGAATTCCCTTTTTGGTTATCAGCGGCAATCATGACAGTGCTTCCCGGCTGTCGTTTGGCAGCGCATTATTGGCCAAACAAGGATTGTTTATTACGGGAGAATTGGAAAAGGCCAGCGGCCCCATCGTACTGGAGGATGCGTACGGCCCGATTGCGTTTGTACCTGTGCCGTTTGCAGAACCGGCTGTCGTGCGTCATTACAGGCAGGATGATACGATTCGTACGCATGAAGATGCGCTGAAAGCTATGTTGGCTGTGCAGGGAAACACCGATATAGAACGCAAAATCTGTCTGGCGCATACATTTGTCGTTGGGGGTGCGGTCAGCGATTCTGAACGGCCCTTGTCTATTGGCGGCAGTGATGCCGTGCATGCCGATATATTTGACGGGTATGCGTATACGGCATTGGGGCATCTCCATGGCCCGCAGCAGGCAGGCCGTCCCAACGTGCGCTATGCCGGCAGCCTGTTGAAATATTCATTTGGCGAAGCAAGGCAGAAGAAAGGGGCTGTTCTTGTCGATATAGACGGCAGCGGCAAAGTGGAGACAACCTGTATTCCGTTTACGCCGCGCCATGATGTACGGATTGTGGAAGGTGCCTTTGCCGATATACTGCAGGATACGGCGGAAAGCGGCCGTGATGATTATTTGTTGTTTCGCCTGACCGATACAGAGCCTATTCTTGACGGCATGGCAAAGCTGCGGCAGAAATACCCGCGGGCCATGGCCCTAGAAACGCCAAACCGGCAGCATGCTGCCGCTTCAGACCGTGCTTTTAACGTACAGCAAACGACGGAAGCCCAATTATTTTCCGGATTTGCCAAGGCGATGCAGGGCGGCAGAGAACTGACTGACCGTGAACAGCAGTATGTGGATGAATTGTGGGAACAGCTGCGCCGCCAAGAAGGAGAGGGGTTGTTATGAGACCGATTTATTTAGAAATGCATGCGTTTGGCCCATATGCCGGCAAACAGGCAGTAGACTTTACGCAGCTGGGTACAAGAAATGTATTCCTTATATACGGCCCGACAGGTGCCGGCAAGACGACGGTGCTGGATGCGATTTGTTATGCTTTGTACGGCGATACCAGCGGCAGCAGACGATCCGGCGCGCATATGCGCAGTGAATACGCATCGCCGCAGGAGCCGACATCTGTCTGTTTCGTTTTTGCTATTGGCAGTGCCTGCTATCGGGTGGAACGGCAGCCGGAACAGGAAATTGCTAAAAAACGGGGGCATGGCCTGAAGCATGCGGCAGCTGCGGCGGTACTGTATGCCTGTAAGCCAAATGGCGAGACGACGCAGGTTTTGGCAGCAAAAAACGTAACCGCTGCCGTGGAAAATCTATTGGGCTTTAAATCTGAACAGTTTCGCCAGGTAGTATTGTTGCCGCAGGGAGATTTTCGCAAACTGCTGCTAGCCAGTTCCAGCGAGCGGCAGCAAATTATGCAGACCCTCTTTCATACCCAGCGGTATGCCATGCTGCAGGAACTTGCCAAAAAACAATATGATGCTATTGCTAAGTCCTACAGCCTGCTTGCCGATCGGACGCAGCAGACACTGCAGCAGCTGGAAGTAGCATCAGCAGCAGACTTGCAGACTAAATTGGCTGATATGCAGCGCGTCAAAGAAGAACAAGAGCAGGCACTGCAGCAGGCAAGAGCTGACAGAGATGCCTATCAAAAGACCGTACAGGCTGCACAGATGCTGTACGGCCACTGGCAGACCGTAAAAGCCAAACGGCAGGAAGCAGCCCGATTGGCAGAGCAAAAAGATATATATGATGCCAAACGGGTGCATGTAGAACAACTGCGGCGGGTACAAGTATTGGCTGAACCTATGCAGCAGCTGGATGAAATTTTAGCCCAGGGCAAAGCGAAGGGCAGCGAAGCAGATAATATGGCGGCATTAGTCCAGCAAGCAGCGGACCGCTACGCCCGTGTGCAGAAACAGGACAAAGAGCTGCAGGAAAAGCAAACTCTCATGCAGGCAGAAAAAGAAGAATGCCTGCATCTGCAGGGGTTGACCGACAAAGTAAAAGCGTATGCGGCGCTTTGTGCGGAAGAACACAACGTGGCCCGCTTAGTGCAGCAGGCAGAAGCAGATTGGCAGCGTGTGCGGAATGAGGCAGACGCAGTCCGAAAACAGCTGGAAGAGGGACGCCGTGTATTGCGCCGGCAGGCGGAATGGATCGCAGAATGGGAAAAGGCCAAAGGCAAAGTAAAAGAAGTTTACGACCGTTGGCAGCAGGAAGTCCGCATAGAAGAAGTCAATAAGACATTAGCTGTACAGCAGCAGCGATGGAAGGATGCGAAAGCACAAGAAAAAGCAGCAGCCGAAGCGGCAAACAACAGCCGCCTGAATTATGAAGCTGTACAGTCCTTATTTTTGCAGGGCCAGGCGGCTGTGCTGGCTGCCGATTTACAGGACGGCATGCCTTGTCCTGTCTGCGGCGCGACGCATCATCCGCAGCCGGCTGCAGTGATGGAACAAATGCCGCGGAAAGAGGACGTAGAACGGCGCAAACAAGCAGCCGATGCCAGTGAGCAAATACGGCAGCATGCTGCCTTAGCTGCCCGCCAGCGGGAAACAGAGTATAAAGCCGGCCAATCCCAGTATCAATCATTACGGCAGCAGTATCCGTTCGAAGGAGATAGTGCTGCATGGCAGCGGCAATATGCCGTTTGGGATGAAAGACAGCAGGCATTGGCCAAACAGGTCGAAGAAGCGGTAGCACTGCAGCAAAAAACAGCTGCGTGGGAAGAACGGCAAGTGCAGCTGCAGGCAGATGAAGAAACGATGCGGCACAGCGTGGAAACAGTCAGACTGCAGGCGGCCCGTATTGCCGAAGGCAAAGAAAAAGCAGAAACGGATATTCCAAAAATATATCGAAATGAAAAAAAATTGTTAGAGAGAATTGCTGTTTTGGCAAATCATGTACAGTCTTATGAAAAAGCCGTAGGAGAAAGCAGTAAAGCCATACTGGAAGCGACCAAAGAGCTGACTAAATACCAAGAGCAGCATGCTTCGCTGCAAAAACAAGTACAGGCACTGCGAGATCAATATGTACAAGCAGCAGCCGTACTGAGACAGCGGGTCGCAGCGGCCGGGTTGGAGAGTGTTGCGGTATGCCGCCAACTGCAGCATGAAGTTGTGCTGATGCAGGAAGAAGAAGAAGACGTCGCATCGTATGACAAAAAAGTACAGCAGGTACAAGGACAGATTGCGCAGGAAGAAACCGCAATTAGCGGGCAGCCGGAGCCGGTCATGGCGCACTATACAGCTGTCTTGCAGGAGAAAAATGATACCTGCCGCCGTCTGGCCGAAGCAGGAGCCCGCCACTGTACACAGATGGAACAGCTTACAGCCATACAAAAGCAGCTGGCAGACTGGCAGCAGAAGCAGGACATGCTGACGAAGCAGTACAAAACAGTCGGGGCTGTTTATGAACTGATTGCCGGCAAACAGACCGGTGTCAATTTTGAACGCTATGTCTTGGGCGCACTGCTGGATGAAGTATTGGCAGCAGCCAATGTCCGCCTGGGCGGGATGAGCCGTCATCGGTACGAACTGCAGCGTTCTAAAACTTGGGATGACAAACGGGTGAAACAAATCGGTTTGGACATAGAAGTTTTTGATAATTTTACCGGCTATGCCCGGCCAGCCAATACCTTATCCGGCGGAGAAACGTTTTTGGCATCGCTGTCACTGGCGTTAGGATTGGCAGATGTCGTGCAGACGTACTCCGGCGGCATTCATTTGGATACGATTTTTATTGATGAAGGATTTGGCACCTTAGATGGAGAAACATTGGATTTTGCATTAAAAGCATTATTGAATCTGCGTGTCGGCGGCCGTCTGGTCGGTATTATTTCCCATGTGCCGGAGCTGAAAGAACGCATAGATGCCAGACTGGCAGTTCATAAAACAGATCGGGGAAGCATGGCGTCCTTTGAATTGTTATGATTCGTAAAAGTTATTTGAACCATCCCCGAAAAGGGCATATAATAGGACAGAATGATTACAAAGAGCGTGTGGAGGAATAAAGATGTCTATTCAAAAAGTGAGAGAGTATTTTGCCCAATGGGGGATGCAAGACCGCGTGCAGGAACTCAGCCAGTCCAGCGCTACGGTCGAAGAAGCGGCAGCTGCACTGCACACAGAAGGCAAGCGCATTGCCAAATCCATGTCGTTCCTTGTGGATGACCAGCCGATTTTGGTTATTTTTGCCGGTGATGCCCGTGTCGATAATCATAAGTTTAAAGTACGGTTTCATAAAAAAGCGACGATGATTAAACACGATGATGTCGAACGCCTGATTGGTCATCCTGTCGGCGGTGTTTGTCCATTTGCCGTCAATCCGGACGTAACAGTCTATCTGGATGAATCGCTGAAACGATTTCAGACGGTATTTCCGGCATGCGGCAGTGCCAACAGTGCTATAGAACTCACGCTGCCTGAGCTGGAAACCTATTCGCATGCTGCAGAATGGGTCGATGTATCTAAAGGCTGGCAGGAAGAAGCATAGGAGGGAATACTATATGCAGTTTATATTTAACCATACCAACTTTAATGTATTAGATTTAAAACGCAGCATGGATTTTTATCAAGAAGCGCTGGGGCTTACGGAAATACGCCGTATAGAAAAGCCTGATTTTACGATTGTCTATCTTGGCGACGGCGTATCTGATTTTTGCCTGGAACTGACGTGGCTCAAAGATCGGAAAGAACCGTATAATTTGGGCGAAAATGAATTTCATACGGCTTTTTGCGTCAAAGATATGGATGCGGCTTTGGCAAAACATAAAGCCATGGGCTGCGTAGTATATGAAAATCCAGATATGGGAATTTATTTTATTGTCGATCCTGATGGATATTGGTTAGAAATTATTCCGGAGAAATAACAAATGAAGACAGAATATACACAGCGGACAGCCCGTTTGATTGGTCAGGAAAACGTGGCTGCTCTGGCAGAAAAAACGATTCTTATTTTTGGTGTCGGCGGCGTCGGCTCGTTTGCCGTAGAAGCCTTTGGCCGTGCCGGTGTAGGACATCTGATTCTCGTAGATGCCGATGTCTTTGATCCGTCTAATCTCAACCGCCAGCTGGGAGCTACGACGGATACGATTGGCCGCAAAAAAGTAGAAGTCATGAAAGAACGGCTGCTGACAATCAACCCGGATATACAAATCGATACGTATGACATGTTTTACCTTCCTGGGGAACAGAAAGACTTTATTGCCCAGTCTGGCGCGGATTATGTCGTTGATGCCATTGATACGACCAGTGCCAAAATAGGTATCATTGAAGAGGCATATCGTGCCGGAATTCCTGTTATATCCGCCATGGGAGCAGGCAACAAGCTGCATCCGGAACTGTTTGAAGTAGCGTATATTGAAAAAACCTCTGTAGACCCGCTGGCTAAGATACTGCGCAGAGAGTTGAAAAAGCGGCATATCCGCCGTATCAAGGTCGTATACTCTAAAGAACAGCCGCATCCTGTCCACACGGACACAGAAGAACTGCGTCCTAGTCCGGGCAGCATTGCCTTTGTTCCTTCCGCAGCCGGCATGATTTTGGCTGGAGCTGTTATTCGGGATTTGCTTCATATTGACTGAGAAAAAATTTTTTAGTGAGTTATACACAGGAGCTGCAGCCTCCAAACTGCAGCTTTTTTGATGGTTTGAAGCCTTTTTGATAAAAGTTGATAACACCTTTATGAAGTAGAACGGCATTGACAGAATATACTAGATATAGTATCATTGGTGAGTACTCAATGACGAGCGAAAATAGAATATATGGTATGTATCTTAAATAAAAATGTGGATTATATACAATATGAGGTGGAGGTAATGACATGTTGGAAGTAATCAAACGCAATGGACAAAAAGTTCCTTTTGATCGAGAAAAAATTACAGCGGCCATTGAAAAGGCAATGAACAGCAGCAGTGGTATTTATGAAGATGGGCAGGCTGAATTAATCGCAAAAGAAATTGAAGACTATGCAGCGTCTATGCAAAAGGATATGACAATCTATGCGATTGAAGACCAAGTATATTATCGTCTGCTGAAATATAACAATCCGGCAACAGCACGGGCATATGAAAATTATAAAGCTATCCAGTCTTTTAAACGGCAGACCAACACGACGGATACAGACGTATTTGGACTGCTGAACAATACGAATATTGAAGTATTGGATGAAAACTCCAATAAAAACGGACATGTCGTATCGACACAGCGTGATTTGATCGCCGGTGAAGTATCCAAAGATATTGCACGGCGCAAGTTGATTCCGGCAGATATTGTACAGGCTCATGACAGCGGTGCCATTCATTTCCATGACATGGATTACATTATTCAGCCGATGTTCAACTGCTGTCTGATTAATCTGCAGGACATGCTCGATAACGGGACAGTTATCAACGGCAAGAAAATTGATACGCCGCATTCGTTCCAGGTCGCATGCACTGTCACGACGCAGATTATTGCCCAGGTAGCCAGCGGCCAGTACGGCGGACAGTCTATCAACGGCATCGACCGGATTTTGGCACCGTATGTACGTAAGTCCTTTGACCGCTATATGAAAGCCGTCGTCGAAGAACAGCGGGAAGTATACGGCATTGAACCGGATATGGAAAAAGCGGAAGAAATCGCTTGGAAACGGACGCGCAAGGAAATTAAAGACGGCGTACAGACTATTCAGTATCAAATCAACACGTTGATGACTACAAACGGCCAGGCTCCGTTTGTTACCCTGTTTATGTATTTCAAACCGGATTATAAATATGCCAAAGAAGCCGCATTGATTGATGAAGAATTGCTCCGCCAGCGTATTCAAGGCATTAAGAATGAAGCGAATGTATACGTCACGCCGGCATTTCCAAAACTGATTTATGTATTGGATGAACACAATGTCCGTGAAGGAAGCCCGTATTTCTATCTGACGAAACTGGCTGCTGAATGCACGGCAAAACGCATGTATCCGGACTACATTTCAGCCAAGAAAATGCGTGAAACCTATGAAGGCAACGTATTCAGCCCGATGGGATGCCGTTCCTTCTTGAGTCCTTGGAAAGATGAAAACGGCAACTATAAGTTTGACGGCCGTTTCAACATGGGCGTCGTATCCATCAACTTGCCCCAGATTGGTATTTTGGCAGACGGCGATGAAGAAAAATTCTTCCAAATCCTCGATAAACGGTTGGAACTGTGCAAAAAAGCCCTGCTGCTGCGCGTAGAACTGCTCAAACGCATTACGTCGGACGTTTCCCCGATTCATTGGCAGTACGGCGCGATTGCCCGTTTGAAACCAGGCGAAACGATTGAAAAATTTATTTACGGCGGTTATGCGACGCTGTCACTGGGATATATCGGCATTTATGAAGCAACATTGCTGACGAAGCACTGCTCACATACGACACCGGAAGGCCGTAAGTTTGCTATGCGTATTATGGATTCTTTCAATGAACACATTGCCGCATGGAAGAAAGAAACAAATATCGGCTTTGCCCTGTACGGCACGCCGGCAGAAAATCTGACCAACTTGTTCTGCAAAATTGATAAAGCCCGTTTTGGCTCGATTAAAGATGTTACGGATAAAGGATATTATACCAACAGCTATCATGTAGACGTTCGGGAACCGATTAACGTCTTTGACAAATTTAAATTTGAAGCTGATTTTGAAGAAAAATCGACAGGCGGCTGCATCAGCTATGCTGAAATCCCGAATATGACCCATAATATTCCGGCAGTACTGACAATGGTTCAATTTATTTACGACCACATTGCGTACGCTGAATTTAACACGAAGCTGGATTACTGCCATGAATGCGGCTTTGATGGGGAAATCATTCTGAATGATGACAACGAATGGGAATGCCCGCGCTGCCACAATAAAGACCGTAAGAAATTGACGGTCATCCGCCGCACCTGCGGATATTTAGGTGAAAATTTCTGGAACGAAGGACGGACAAAAGAAATTAAGAGCCGTGTTCTTCATATTTAGGAGATGTAATTACTGTGCATTATGGACAAATGAGACAATACGACATTGCCAATGGGACAGGCATCCGTTCTACTGTGTTTGTAACGGGATGCAGCCGTCATTGCGTCAATTGCTTTAACCCGGAATACCAAGACCCTGCAGCAGGGAAGGAATGGACTGAAAAAGAAACCAAACAGTTACTGGAATGGCTGCAGGCACCTACTAACAGTGGCTTGACGCTTCTTGGCGGTGAACCCATGGAAAATACACAAGATTTAACAGCTCTTGTGAAGACTGTCAAAGCGGCATTGCCTCATAAATCCGTTTGGGTCTATTCCGGCTTTACGTATGAAGAAATCATGGCGGATGCCAAGAAAAAAGCCTTGGCAGATGTTTGTGATGTACTCGTGGACGGGCCTTTTGTCGATGCGCTCAAAGATCCGGGCTTATATTTCCGCGGCTCATCCAACCAGCGGGTCATTGACCTGCAAAAAACCAGAGCCTCCGGCAAAGTCACGCTCCTTTGGCCGGATAGACGGTAAAATTATTTTTTCCTTGCAATTCACTAGGCACTGTGCTATACTATCTTAGCATAGGTTTTGAATAATTGATAATGTCTGAGTAAGAAAGAGGTGTACATAATGAAAGAAGGAATTCATCCGAATTACGGCAAAGCTACAGTAACATGTGCTTGCGGCAATACTTTTGAAACCGGTTCTACTAAATCTGAACTGCGTGTTGAAATTTGCTCCAAATGCCATCCGTTCTTTACAGGTCAGCAGCGTGCTCAGCAGGCTCGCGGCCGTATCGAACAGTTTAATAAACGTTATGGTAAAAAAGCTAAATAAGCAGCAATACAAGTGGGCAGCAGAGCAGAAATGCTCTGCTCTCTTTGTATGTAGGAAAACAGCATAAGGAGGATAGACTGTGAAAAAAGAAAAGACATATGTCGGCGGCCAGGCCGTTATTGAAGGCGTCATGATGCGCGGTCCTGAATATATTGCAACAGCCGTGCGCACGCCGTCCGGAGAAATTACCATCAAAAAAGATCCGGTGCATTCGCTGGGTGAGAAATATCCTATATTGAAGAAACCTTTTATTCGCGGTACTATTGCCTTAGGCGAATCGCTGGTATATGGCATGAAAAGCTTATCCTATTCGGCACAGGCTGCCGGGGAAGAAGAAGAACAGCTGACGACGAAACAGATGGCAGCCACAATGACTTTTTCTGCTGTTCTTGCCATTATTTTTTTCTTGGTTATTCCTACATATGGCGCTAAATTTATTCCCGGCGTAGCAGAAAGCACAGTGCGCCTGAATATTGTAGAAGGTATCTTGCGTTTAGCTATTTTTTTGCTGTATATATGGGGGATTTCGCTTACCAGTGATATTCGCCGTGTATTTGAATATCACGGAGCTGAACATAAAACGATTTGGACGTATGAAGCAGGAGAAGCCTTGACGGTAGAAAATGTCAAAAAACACAGCCGCCTTCATCCCAGATGCGGTACGAATTTTTTGCTTATTGTCATGGTCGTATCTATTTTTGTCTTTGCTTTTTTGGGCTGGCCGAATTTGATAGAACGAATTATTTCACGGATTATACTCATGCCTGTTGTGGCCGGTATTAGTTATGAATTAATTCGCCTTGCCGGCAGAACGGAGAACCGGATGATTCAGACCTTGGTAAAACCGGGGCTGTGGCTGCAGTATTTGACGACGCGCGAACCGCATGGAGATCAGATTGAAGTGGCTATCAAGGCACTGGAAGCGGCTAAACCGGCAGAAGAAAACACAGCGATTGCAGATACAGCAGACATACCTGTGAAGGTAGAAATAAAAAAAGCATAACGAACATGAAAATAATGTATAGGCTTCCGTCAGGAAGCCTATCAGTATGTCTTTTTTTAGTATATAATGTAATGTATACAGAATGCAAAGCAGATTCATATACTCAGTGAGAGAAGAGGAGAGATACAAGCGTGTTTATTGATAAAGTACAGGCCGTAGAGAATAAATTTATGGATTTGGAACAAAATATCAGCGACCCGGCTGTCATTGCCCGTCAAGATGAATGGCAGAAACTGACGAAAGAGCATGCGGCGCTGATGCCGATCGTAGAAACGTTCCGCAAATATAAAGAGATTGCCAACACTGTCAAGGGCGATAAAGAAATTATGGATGACCCGGACAGTGATGACGATCTGATTGCTATGGCCAAAGAAGAATACAATGAATTGTCCAAGGAGCTGGCCGATTTAGAAGAACAGCTTCATATTCTCATGCTTCCCAAAGACCCGCATGATGACAAAAATGTTATTATGGAAATCCGTGCCGGTGCAGGCGGCGACGAAGCAGCTCTCTTTGCGGGTGATTTATTCCGCATGTATATGAAATATATTGAAAAACAGCCAGGATGGAAAGCCAGCATTATTAGTTCCAACGCACCGGAATTGGGCGGCTTTAAAGAAGTTATTTTCTCTGTAGAAGGGTCCGGCGTATATGGCAAGCTGAAATACGAATCCGGCGTACATCGTGTACAGCGCGTGCCTGTTACGGAAGCCGGCGGCCGTATCCATACGTCAACAGCCACTGTAGCCGTGCTGCCGGAAGCGGAAGATGTAGAAATCAATTTGAACATGGATGATGTCCGCGTCGATTATTACCGTGCCAGCGGTGCCGGCGGCCAGCACGTCAACAAGACAAGTTCCGCTGTCCGTATGACCCATATTCCGACCGGTATTGTCGTTGAATGCCAGGATGAACGTTCCCAGTTGGAAAACAGAGCCAAAGCGGTACGTGTCCTGAAAGCCCGCCTGCTGGATAAAGCACAGCAGGAAGCCGATGCTGAAGTTACGGAAGCGCGGCGCAGCCAAGTCGGCACAGGTGACCGCAGTGAACGTATTCGGACATATAATTTCCCGCAGGGGCGTGTGACAGACCACCGTATCAATCTGACGCTGTATAAGCTGGAAAATATTCTAAACGGCGATATCGATGAATTTATTCAGGCTCTTGCAGAAGCTCGCCGGTCTGAATTGATGAAAGAAGCCGAAACCAATGACTAAGCTGTGGACAATTGGTTCGTTATTGCAGTGGACGCAGCAGTATTTTTCTCAAAAAGGAATCGATTCTCCCCGGCTGGATGCGGAAATTTTATTAGCCCATGTCCTGCAAAAAGAACGGATTTATCTCTATGCGCATTATGATGAACCGATGAATCCCAACGAATTGGCAGCATACCGGGAAATGGTCAAACAGCGGGCTGGCAGGCTGTCTGTAGCCCACATTTTGGGAACAAAAGCTTTTATGGGACTTGATTTCCATGTATCAACCGATGTGCTGATTCCGCGGCCGGAAACGGAAATGCTGGTAGAAACAGTGATTGGCATGATAGATACACATAAGCCTGTATCCATACTGGATATAGGAACGGGAAGCGGAGCCATTCTTATCAGTCTGCTTCATGATTTGCCGCAGGCTGTAGGTGCAGGCGTCGATATTTCCTCGAAGGCATTGGAAATAGCAAAGAAAAATGGCAGGGAGCTGGGCGTGGACGCGCGCGTGCAGTGGCAGGAAAGTGACTTGTTTTCTGCACTGGGAGATACGGCCTTTGATTGGATTGTATCCAATCCGCCGTATTTGACAGCAGCTGATATGCAGCAGCTGCAGCCGGAAGTGCGTCATGACCCGGCCATGGCTTTGTTTGGCGGTACAGATGGCTTGGATGTATACCGGCGTCTGGCAAAAGAAAGCCTGAAACATGTAAAAGAAGATGGATATTTAGCTGTAGAAATAGGAGCAGGACAAGCAGCTGATGTGATTACTATTTTTACGCAGGATGGTTGGTATACCTACATAAAAACGGTAAAAGATTATGGCGGTATCGAACGAGTCATCTTATTTTCACGAAAAGAGCGAATATAAATGAGACAAACAAAACTTGTACGGATTACAAATATAGAAAAAGATAAAGCAATTTTGGAAGAAGCTGGGCAGATTATTCGTGACGGCGGCCTGGTTGTTTTCCCGACGGAAACAGTATATGGTATTGGTGCCAATGGGCTGGATGCCGACGCCTGCCGCAGTATTTATACAGCAAAAGGCCGTCCCAGTGATAATCCGCTGATTTTGACGATTCCGGACCAGGCAGCGGCTGCCAGTGTAGCGGCAGAAATTTCACCAACGGCTAAAAAATTGATGAAAAAATTTTGGCCGGGTCCGCTGACGATTATTTTCCCGCGCCAGCCGCAGGTTCCAGATGCGGCAACAGGCGGACTGGATACGGTAGCGCTTCGCTGTCCAGATCATGAAGTATGCCGTGCTTTTTTACGTTGTGCCGGAGTGCCTGTCGCAGGGCCAAGTGCTAATTTATCGACGCGTCCCAGCCCGACGACAGCGGCTGAAGTCATGCATGACATGGACGGCCGCGTAGATATGGTCATAGATGGCGGCCCCTGTCACATTGGCGTCGAATCGACGATTATTGAATGTACCGGGGAAGACCGGGTAACGATTCTTCGTCCGGGCGGCATTACGATTGACATGCTGAAAGAAGTCGTGCCCCATGTCCGGCTGGATACGAATTTGGTTACAGGACAGGGCGTGCCGAAGGCACCGGGTATGAAGTACCGCCACTACGCGCCGTCCGCGCCGATGACGGTTGCCGTAGGGACGGTAGACGAAGTAGCAGATAAACTGCAGGAGCTGTATACGAAAGCCCAGCGTGAAAAGAAGACCGTAGGATTTTTGGTAAGCAAAGAAGTTGGCGACCGTTTCCCGAACGAGCACATGTTTGTCTGGGGACGCCATGAAGATAAGGAATCGCTGGCAAGACAATTATATAATGGACTGCTGTCCTTTGATAAAGACAAGGTAGATGTCATTTTAGCAGAAGGCGTCGATGGCGAAGGGCTGGGAATGGCAGTCATGAACCGCATGAAAAAAGCAGCTGGCGGCAATGTCATATTGCTTTAATTATGCAGGAATGTATAGAGATTTGATATATAACGGAAAGCGCGTCTTGGCACGCTTTCCGTTTTGGCGTATACTATAAGTAGTTATTATTCATTGAGGGAGGAACTATCATGAAATTAGTACTTGGCGCCGATCACGGCGGTTTTGACTTAAAAGAAAATATTAAGGAATATTTGAAAGAACAGCATATTGAATTTACGGATTACGGAACACTGACAGGTGAACGGTGCGACTATCCTGAAATTGCTAAAAAAGTAGCGGAAGCAGTAGCCGACGGCACGTTTGACCGCGGTATTTTAATCTGCGGCACAGGCATTGGTATTGGTATTGCTGCTAATAAAGTACATGGTATTCGAGCAGCTCTTTGCCATGATATGTTTTCTGCAGAATATTGCCGGCGCCACAACGATGCTAATATTTTGACTATGGGCGGCCGTGTCATTGGCCCAGGTCTTGCTAGAGAAATAGTCCGTATTTTCTTGAGCACTGGTTTTGACGGCGGCAGACATGCCAAACGCGTTGCTATGATTACTGAAATGGATAAATAAAACAGGATAAAGGGGGTTTTCACAGCATGCAGGTACAAGTCATCAACCATCCGCTGATTCAGCATAAGGTAACGCTGATGCGGAAAAAAGAAACAGGTTCCAAAGACTTTCGCAATTTATTGGAAGAAATTACGATGCTTATGGGATATGAAATTACACGGGATTTTCCACTGGAAGACGTAGAGATAGAAACGCCTGTTTCGAAAATGACAGGCAAACAGATTAGCGGCAAAAAGATTGGCATTGTTCCCGTGCTGCGTGCCGGATTAGGCATGGTGCAGGGGCTGCTAGATCTGATGCCCAATGCGAAAGTGGGACATATCGGATTGTATCGCGATCCCCAAACGCTGGAACCAGTAGAATATTACTGCAAACTCCCTGATGTCCAGAATCGAGATTTTATTATTGTAGACCCTATGCTGGCAACAGGCGGCAGTGCATCGGCAGCTATTTCACTGCTTAAGGAAAAAGGAATACAACATATTAAGCTCATGTGTTTGGTTGCGGCACCGCAGGGCGTAAAAAAAGTGAATACAGATCATCCCGATGTACGGATATTTGTAGCTGCATTGGATGACACATTGAATGAACATGGATATATTATACCAGGTCTTGGTGATGCCGGAGATCGTATTTTTGGCACCAAATAAGCACAAATCCCTGATAGCACCATGTGTGCTTTCAGGGATTTTTCGTGATTTTTCGGATGCGTAATCGTGTATGTAAAACGCAGCATACAGGCATCCGAAAGCAATACCCCCACCCCTAGTGCGTTTGCAGTATCGTATGGTGCGATACAGACGTATTCCGTGCGCTGGAAACAGAGTGTCCAGCCGACTGCGTTAAAATTTGAAGTAAAGAAGGGATAGTGCTGTGGAGAACATTGACTTAGAAAAATATATGAGACCGATAAGCAAAACCTTTGAAGAAATGCAGATGATGCTGCAGGTATTGCGCAGCGTATTTCCTATTGCACGACTTGTCGATCCGAATATGTTTCGTACGGTTAGCGTTAATGAAGGAAAAGATTTGCACATTTCTCCTTGCCATTGCTATGAAATATGGAAGCGGGATAAACGCTGTCAGGATTGTGCAGCGGAAAAAGCATTAAAAACCAAATCACAGAGTATAAAGTTAGAGTACCTAGGAACAGATATTTATCAGGTAGTTGCTAAATACGTAGAAATCGAACATAATCCGTATGTATTGGAAGTAGTATATCCGCTTCTGGAAACCTCATTTCTTCACGAACATAAGGACAAACGGCTGATGCAGCGTTTAATCAAGTATGACCATGAATTGTATACCGATGCGCTGACCGGTGCGTACAACCGCCGCTATTTTGAAGACAAAATCAAAGAAAATTGTCCTGTAGGCGGGATAGTAGCTATCGATTTGGATGATTTTAAATTATATAATGATATATATGGACACGATGTAGGAGACAGCGTACTAAAAAAAGTAGTCGAAACGATTTGCTCCTGCATACGTCATGATGACTATTTAATCCGTTATGGCGGAGATGAATTTGTCCTTGTTATGCCATACATTGCAGAGAAAGATTTAGGCAGCAAGATGAAAACTATACAGCAGCGGGTTCATGACATCCAATTTGAAGAATATGAACATCTGCATGTTTCCATCAGTATAGGCGGCGTTATTTACGATGGCAAGTATATAGGGCAGTCACTGCGGCAGGCAGATAAATTGATGTATCAAAATAAGCTGCATAAGGACAACCTCTTAGATACAAAATATCATCTCGATAATCAGAAAAAGAAAAATGCTATTTTGGAAATGACTAACACGCGGCCGCTGATTGTCATAGCAGACAATGATGTCAAAAATCGTGAGATTTTGAGAAAAAATTTAGGGACGGCGTATCGGATTTTGGAAGCGAACGATGGAGAAGAAGTTATGCAGCTGCTGCGGGAGCACAGTACGGATATTGCACTGATTCTGCTGGATTTTGTTATGCCCAAGATTGATGGCTTTGAAGTGCTATCCCAGATGAGAAAAAATCAGTGGTATAAAAACATTCCGGTCATGATGATTTCCAGTAATGATTCTTTGAAAGATTTACGTCGTGCATATAATTTAGGCGTTATTGATTATATACAATGCCCGTTTGATTCATTGATTATCCGGCGTCGTGTGGCCAATATCATCATGCTCTACGCGAAACAGCGGCGCTTAATAAAAATCATCAAATCACAGATATATGAAAAAGAAAGAAACAACCGCATGATGGTCGATGTGCTGAGCCAGGTTATCGAATTCCGCAATGTAGTGAGCAGTTTGCATATCAGGCACATTAGCGTGCTGACACGACTGCTGCTAAATAAGTTGATGGAAAAAACAGATATGTATCATTTGACGCGCAATGACAGGAGCTTAATTGTTACGGCATCGGCACTGCATGATATCGGCAAGATTGCCATTGACGATGCGATACTGAACAAACCAGGCCCTCTGACCAAAGAAGAGTTTGAAAAAATGAAGCAGCATACGCTGATTGGCGCAAAAATGATTCGCAGCTTAAAAATGTATGAAGGAGAAAAACTGCTCAGTATTGCGTATGAAATCTGCCGCTGGCATCATGAACGATACGATGGACACGGCTATCCGGATGGCTTAAGCGGAGAAGAAATTCCTATTTCCGCACAGGTAGTATCCTTGGCTGATGTATATGACGCCTTGACCAGCAAGCGCGTATATAAGGATGCGTACAGTCATGCTCAGGCTATTACTATGATTTACAATGGGGAATGCGGTGTCTTTAATCCGCTTCTGCTGGAATGTCTCGATGAAATACAAGATCGGATTAAAGAAGAAATGGATGTCAAATCGCAGATGAAAAGTGACGAAAAAGAAATGAATATGGTGGCAGAAGAATTGATGCTTTACTAACAGCTGGAACTACTATGCCGTATAGAACGCACGCAGGCAGCGGGGCATAGTAGTTTGGCTGCACGTGCCACAAACAGAAAACAAAGAGGCTTTGCATGAATGAAACTGTTCATGCAAAGCCTCTTTGTTTGGATGTTAGTTAATGAGCACATACAGATAAAGAAGAAATATCTTCCAAATTGTATGGTGTTTCTTGATAGACAATATTCAGCCAGTTGTGATAAAAAAGATGCGCATAGCTGCACCACGTAAAGACTGGCGTATTTGCGTCATTATCATTCGGATAATAATGCTTGGGCACGGCAATGGGCAGACCCTTGCGTTTGTCGCGCAGGTATTCGGTTTCCAGTGTCCGTCTGTCATATTCAAAATGTCCCAAGACGAAGAAACGGCGATGGTCTGGTGTACCGATTATATTGATGCCGTTTTCTGCCGAACGCGATAAGATGTCTAACTGCGGTGTATTATATACTTGAATATCATCAATGGCAGTATGACGGGACTGCGGAATAAAATAACGATCGTCAAATCCCCGCAGCAGCGGATGATTGCGTTGTGTCAGCTGATATTCAAAAATACCGAATAACTTGGCAGGCAGCAATCGTTTGTGAATGCCATAATAATGATATAATGCCGCTTGGGCTCCCCAGCAAAAATAGAGCGTGGAAAAGGCATGTGTTTTAGCCCAATCCAAATAAGTTGCCATTTCTGGCCAGTAATCAACATCTTCAAAGGGGATTTGTTCTACCGGCGCGCCCGTAATGATGAAACCATCGTAATAGTTGTTCTTGATTTCGTCAAAAACATAATAGTTATTTTCCAAATAAGACGGGTCAGTATGCGTGCTTTCATGACTGGTCGTATGGCAAAAGTCTACTTCTACTTGCAGGGGAGAATCACCTAAAAGGCGGAGAAGCTGCAACTCTGTCGGTTTTTTGAGAGGCATTAGATTGAGAATAAGGATGTGCAGCGGCCGAATGTCTTGGTGCAGTGCGTGTCCTTTATCAATAGTACAAATACCTTCTTCATGAAGTTTTTCTTTGGCGGATAATCCGTCCATGATTTTTATTGGCATAGTTGCAGTCTTCCTTTACATATGTACAGTGAAATAAAATTAAATTTGATTTAAAGCATTTTCCAAATCAGCCAAGAGGTCGTCGACGTTTTCCAAGCCTACGGAAATACGTACTGTACCCGGTGTGATGCCGCAAGCTTTCTGTGCTTCTTCCGAAAGCTGCTGATGTGTAGTAGAAGCCGGATGTACGAGCAAGGATTTGGAATCGCCTACGTTGGCAAGGTCAGAGAAAATATCCGAGCTGTCGATAAATTTGCGGGCTGCTTCATAGCCGTCTTTCAATTCAAAGGAGAAAATGGAGCCAGTTCCTTTCGGGAAGTATTTTTTAGCCAATTCATAATACGGCGAGGACGGCAAAGACGGATAGTTTACTTTGGCAACTTTAGGATGATTTTCAAGGAATGCAGCGATTTTTTGTGCGTTGGATACATGACGTTCGATGCGCAGGGACAAGGATTCTAAGCCTTGGATTAGGAGCCATGCGTTGAATGGGCTGATGCATGCGCCGAGGTCACGAAGTGCTTTCGCACGAATTCGTGTGACAAAGCCGGCACCAGGAACGTCTGTAGCAAAGTTTACGCCGTTGTAGGATTCATCCGGAGATGCGAATTCTTTGAAGCGGCCGGAACCAGCCCAGTCGAATTTGCCGTTTTCTACGATTAAGCCGCCAAGCGTTGTGCCGTGGCCGCCGATAAATTTCGTAGCAGAATGTACGACAATGTCAGCACCGTGTTCAAGCGGACGGAACAGGAACGGAGTAGCAAAGGTATTATCGACAATAACGGGCAAACCGTTTTTATGTGCGATTTCAGCGATAGCTTCAAAATCAGGAATGTTGATAGCCGGGTTGCCGAGGCTTTCCAAATAAATTGCTTTTGTTTTTTCATTGATGAATTTTTCAAAGGAAGACGGGTCATCCGGATCGGCAAAATGTGTCGTAATGCCGAGATGTTTAAACGTTTCGGAGAACAGTTCTACCGTGCCGCCGTATAAGGTAGGAGCGGCAACGATTTCATCACCGGCACCGGCAAGGTTAATGATGGAGTAGGCAATAGCTGCTGCGCCGCTTGCTGTAGCGAGACCTGCTGTACCGCCTTCCAAAGCAGCAATACGTTTTTCCAATACGTCTTGTGTCGGGTTAGTCAAACGGCTGTAAATATATCCCGGATCTTTCAAGGCGAAACGGTCTTCTGCCTGCTGCGTATCTTTGAAAACATAGGATGTTGTCTGGTAAATAGGAACGGCACGTGCGCCTGTTGCTGGATCTGGAACCTGGCCTGCATGCTGTTGTAATGTTTCGAATTTGTAATCTTTGTTTGTGCTCATAATACATTGCCCCCTATAATAGATGTAATATATAGAATGATAAAATTCACTTGAAAGCAGTTGTAATAAAAAAAGCTTCCATCCCCATGTAAGGGACGGAAGCACCGTGATACCACCCAATTTCACTTAATTCTCACGAATTAAGCCTCTTCAGGTACGCAGGCTGTATGCCTTGAATACCATAGCACTGTAACGGGCGCGCCCGGACGGTCTAACTATTCGACCAGTCTGCTCGGAGTCCATCTTCCACAAATCTCCTTGTATTCCCTTTCACCATGCGGGAACTCTCTGGGACAATTCCTTTCGTGTACTCTTCTCTTCATTGCAACACTATCAAGTTGTTGACGTAAGTCTACCATCAAAATTGCCATTTGTCAAATCTTTTTTGCAGAAAATTTTGTAAAATTTTAAAATAAAACACAGGTTAAACGTTCTATTTCTCAAGGAAATTCAAAAATATATAAAGAATATATTTTATAAGAAAGCCATAGAATACTGAAAAAAATTTTGTGCCCATCAACCGCAGTACCTGCAGTATGGAAAAAATAGGAGATAGGCACAGTATTTTTGATGGGGGTTGTCATTTTGGCATGTCATCCCATTTCATTTGATTGGCAATAATTTTTTGAAATGTATGGATAAAGGCTGCTTGCTCTTTCGGGGAGATTCCCTGCAGGGAATGCCGATCGACAGCCTGCAGGGTTTGCTGTACCCAGCGGGCTTTTTCTTTGCCTGTCGATGTCAGGAAGATATGGAAAGCGCGCTGATCTTGGGTGTCCTGCTTTTTGTATACGAGCCCTGTTTTTTCCATCCGCTTTACCAAACTGGTCACGGATGATTTATCCAAAATGCAGCCTATGCCAATTTCTTTTTGTGAGCAGCCGTCATGCGTCAAGAGAAATTCTAAAATTTTAGGCTGGCCCGGAAACAGTCCGGCAGCAGTAATTTGTTTTTGTATGTGGCGATTGTTGCGGAAAAAACTTTCCAGTAATAGCAGATGAAATGCATGTTCCATAGCCGTACCTTATTTCTTTAAATGTTTGTCAAAAAACTGAATAATAATCTGCATGACTTCCGGCTGTACCCAGTATGGGCCGCCATGGGCTGCACCCTGGACAAGGTAACGGACAGCTTCGATGTGATGGTCTGCTAAAGCCTGGCGCAGAAGCTCGGATTGGCTGGGAGAAACAAGGGTGTCGGCATCGCCGTGCATGAGGAGAAACGGTGCCGTTTTATCAGAAATATACGTCATGGGATTGGCTGCTTTGACACCTTCCGGATTGGCCGCCAAGCCGCCGGATTTTCCGCCAAATACAGGAGAGCCGTTGACCCAGAGCGTTTCTGTTGCGCCTTCAGAACGATGCTTGGCTTGTATTTCCGGGGTATAGTCGACACCGATTTTGGTTAGATCTGAAACACCGTACAAATCGACGACAGCCTGTACATCACTGCTTTCATTCAAAAAATCTCCTTTGTCAAACTGTGTCGTGCCATTGGTAGTCCCTGCCATGGCTGCCAGATACCCGCCGGCTGAGCCGCCTAATACGCCGATGCGTTTGGGGTCAATATGAAACGTGGCTGCATGAGCCCGCAGATAGCGGATAGAGGCTTTGACATCTTCCAACGGGCCGGGAAACGTCGTCGTCGGGGCAACGCGGTACGTAATGCTGGCGACAACGTAGCCGTGTTCAGCCAGCTCGGTCCGCTGCTGAATGTAGCCGTCTTTGTTGGCATTGATAAAACCGCCGCCATTGATGTAAATGATGGCAGGATGCGTTTTTTTGTCCAGCGGCATGGTAATATCCATCGTCAGGGCTTTGTTGGGATAGCCGCGGTCCGGCACTTGGGCATAGACGACGTTGGAAACAAGCTGAACCATCGGCTTGCTGGGTGTGACTTGTAAGGGAATCGTAGGTTCTGCAGCCAGCGCAGAGCCGGTCATCGTGCAGGCGAATACACTGAGCAGCAGCATACGGCGAATCGTGTGGTATTTCATACGTAATATCATCCTTTCTGTTTCACAAAAAATTTTCCAGTATTTAGTTTGCATGCAAACTAAATACATCATACCAAGAATACATCCTATGTCAATCATCTCTTTGGGTGATTGAGCGATAGATGATTGCTACTGTAGTATAAATATACATCATCAAAAAAGACAGTCAGGAACATACAGACCGAATAAAAATTATATGACGGAGAAATGAAAAAAGACTATAGACGAGTATTTGCTTTTTCCTTTATACTATACATAACATGTTCTTTTGGGATAGTGTCAAAGAGAACCAATTCGTACCTAACATGTAAACAGGGAGATGGTCGTAATGTATGCAGCAAGTATTAACAGCCCATTCGTAATAGGAAGTCATACCTTAAAGAACCGTATTGTTGTTCCGCCGATGGCAGATATTGCCTTGTCTATCCCCAAGGGATATATTCATGAATCTCTGCGCCGACGCTATGCGTCTTATGCCCAAGGCGGGGCGGGACTGATTACGGTAGAAGGCAGCAACGTAACCTGTATACCGGATGTACGGGATGCGATTGCGCTTTGGGATGATACGTATATCCCCGGACTGCATATTCTGGCACAAACGATACAGCAGCACGGGGCGTTGGGACTCATACAAATGATGAATATTGGCTTAAAAATGATGAAAGAAAATACAATCGCAGCCATACCGGAGTCATCATTTATGGCGTATCAGCGTGACTTTGTGCAAGGGGCGATTCGCTGTTGGAAAGCCGGTTTTGACGGCATTGAATTACATGCCGCACATGGTTATTTTCTCAACCAAATTGTAGAAACCAGTGAACGCACAGATGGGTATGGCGGTACGTTGGAACAGCGTCTGCGTTACATCTGGGAAATCATAGAAGCAGTCAAAAAAGCGTGCGGCCGTACTTTTTTGGTATCTGTCCGCTTAGGCTGCCCGACAATCGCCGCACTGGTGCAGGCAGCAAAAATCCTGGAACAACATGGGGCAGATATGCTCAGCATATCAACAGGCATGCATAATTATCACGATATACCGACTGATTTTCCGATGGACAGCAAACTCTATGCGGCGTGGCAGGTGAAACAGCATGTACAGATACCGGTCATCGGCGTGGGCAATATTCGGTATGGACAGGATGCGGAACAAGCGTTGACGCATGGTTATGCCGATTTAATTGCCGTAGGAAGAAGCCATTGGGCCGATCCGGCATGGACGAAGCATGTGTTGGAAGGAAGGGAACCCAACCATTGTTACCGCTGTAAGCCCTGCCGCTGGTTTAAAAACGGACGCGATTGCCCGGCACGCCGCGGCGCGTTGGGCAATGAAAGCGAGAGGGTATAGCTGAGATTGTCATATAAAGAGAATTTTTAGTTCAAGTTATCCCAGTTCTTTTGCCATGCGGTTTCAGTATATCGTTTGTTGTATTATGTTCTTTAGATTTCAAGCTAAAAACTTGAAAAAGGGAGAGCATGGCACATGACAGCCAAAAACGTTATGCTGCAGCTATTGACGAAAAGAAACTCTTTTTATATACTATATGTCACGATTACATCACCGCTCTGACTGTATCCGGCCAGGATAGGAAGCAGGGCGGTTTTTTTAGTATATAAGGAGGCATGGACTGTGATAGAAACGATTACCAAAGCAGCTATTTTAGTTTCGTTTATTTTTTGCGGATATACATTAAAAAAAATCGGTCTGTTTGGCCAGGATGCGTTTGCAACTATTTCCACGATTGTGTTTAATATTACCTTACCGGCGGCTATTATTGTCAATTTAAATGGGATTCACTTTGCGTCGGATTATCTGCTTATCAGCATACTGGCTATTATTTTCAACCTGATTTTGGTAGGCGCAGGTTTTTTTGCAGGCCGGACCAAAGAAGAAAAAGTTTTTTATATGCTCAATCTCAATGGATATAATATCGGGAATTTTGCGCTGCCCTTTGTATCTTATTTTTTTGACAGTGCAGCTGTATTAATTGTCTGCATTTTTGATGCCGGCAATTCACTCATGTGTTTGGGCGGTGCCTATGGACTTGCCTGCTGTGTACAAGGACAAAAAGGGGAAAACATGGGCAAACTGCTTTGCAAGACCATTTTTTCGTCTGTTCCAGTATTAACTTATATATGCATGATTACTCTTTCCATGCTGTCTGTACAGCTGCCGGCGCCGCTGATGGATTGGCTGAAAATCCCGGCATCGGCCAACACGTTTTTATCCATGCTGATGATTGGCGTAGCCTTGGGCTTATCCCTCAAGAAAAAGTATCTGCATATGATTTACACGAATATAGGACTGCGGCTTGGTATATCGATCGTCTTGGCTGCAGGTATTTATTTCTTCTTGAACTACGACATGGCAATCAAAAAAGTATTGATGATACTCTCTTTTGCGCCGATTGCCGGTATGGCGTGCTATTATACAGCCAAATTAAAAGGAAAGATAGAAGTTGCGGCATGTGTCAACTCTTTTTATATTTTACTTTCTGTTATTGTGATGTCTGCCATGATTATTGTGTTAAGCCAAGTATAAAGGAGCTGCAGCATACCATTTTTTTGCTGTCCTGCATCATGGATGCTTATTGCAAGCCTTTCGTTTTGACTTTGAAGACAAAGTGTAATACTGCAAACGATGCACTTAAAACGGTATAGCAAAGGGACTGTAACAACATGGAGTAGAAATACTCATTGTGTTACAGTCCCTTTTTACATAAAGAGCCAATATAAATGCATCCGTATGCTTGCGGCTAAAGGATGAAACAGTAGTGGAAAATACGTTGTGCAGCAAGTCGCTGGATGGGTACGAGGATTACTGCAGCAAAAAAGATTCAAGTGATTTGGGAATTGTATTGGGATTGCGTGTGATGTAGTAACTGTCTACTTTAGGCGGTGCAAAGTCGAGCAGCGGAATAGCGCGGAGCTTTCCCTGAGCCAAATCGTCTTCTACCAGACTGTACGGCAGAAACGTGTAGCCAATGCCGTCAGCGACGTATTGCGGCAGTTTGGTGCTGTTGTCGATTTCCATGGGAAAGCGATGATACCGGGGAAACAGGTCTTGAATATAGAGTCCCTGCAGGGCAAAATTACAAAACAGATAGTCTATTTTTTGCAGGTCTTCTTTGTAAATGCCTTGGGCATAGGCCGTATTAGCAGATTGGCAGACTAAAACCAAGGTGTCCGTGCGGTACGGGCGGCAAATGAAGCCGTCGCGAAAGAAAGCACTAAAAGAAAAAATGGCATCCAGCGCGCCGTCCTGCAACTTGTGCAGCATATCCGTCGTATGGCTGATCGTCACGGAAAGGGAGACAGACGGTTTGGTTTTCAAATAATTTCGGATTCGTTTTTGCAGATGACATTCATAAATCGTATTCGTCGTGCCAATATGAATTTTTTGGGTGTATTTAGGCGCCGTCTGAATATCCTGTAAAGCCGTCAGCTCCAAATGAACCAACTGCTGGGCATAGTCGAGAAATTTTTGTCCGGACGGTGTCAAATCGACTTGCTTGTGATTGCGGATAAACAGAGAAACACCTAATTCATTTTCCAAATCACGAATACGATTCGTAACGGTAGACTGCGCGACAAAAAGCTGCTGTGCTGTTTTGGTAAAATTTTTGATTTGAGCTAAAGTAATAAACGTGCGAAGGGTCGTCGTATCCATAGGAAAAATCCTCTCTAAAACGATGATTTGAATTTCGAATTGATGAAATTAAAATAATCTATTTCACAAATTATACAGGCCTATTATATAATAGTTTTTGTAAAGAAACAATAAATTGAAAGACCATTTCAATTTTAATGCTTTTTAAGAAAATGGAGCTGAATAGAATGAATAAGAAAACTGTCCCGTTTACCAAAGAACAAATTGAAAAGATTATTGCTGAATATCCAACACCGTTTCATATCTATGATGAAAAAGCCATTGTAGATAATGTACGGAAATTGATCAATGCTTTTTCCTGGGCACCGGATTTTAAAGAATATTTTGCTGTTAAAGCGACGCCGAATCCGTATCTCATGAAGCTGCTCAAAGCGGAAGGCGTTGGCGCGGACTGCAGTTCGATGGCTGAATTGGTATTGTGTGAAAAAGTGGGTATTTCCGGTCATGATATTGTATTTTCTTCCAATGATACACCGTATCCGGAATACAAAAAAGCTATGGAATTGGGTGCTTTGGTCAACTTGGATGATATTTCCATGGTTGAATATTTGGAAAAATACGGCCCCTTGCCGGAATGGATTTGTGCCCGCTATAATCCGGGCCCGCTGATGAAAGAAGGCAACGCGATTATCGGCACGCCGGAAGAAGCGAAATACGGCATGACGCGCGAACAGATTTTTGAAGCATTCCGCATGATGAAAGAAAAAGGCGTTAAACATTTTGGCCTGCACACCATGGTTGTATCCAATGAATTGGATGTAAACGGTTTAATTAACACGGCAAAAATGATGTTTGAACTGGCCGTTGATGTACAGAAAAATGTAGGCATTAACATTGAATTTATTGATTTTGGCGGCGGCATCGGCCTTCCGTACAAACCGGAACAATCTTTCATTGATTATGATGTACTCAGCAAGGGTATTCAGGCTCATTATGAAGAAATCATGGTACCGGCAGGTCTTGGTAATATTCGCATGGCTTTTGAATGCGGCCGTGCTATTACAGGCCCGTACGGGTATCTTGTCACGACAGCTATTCATCACAAACATATTTGGAAAGAATATATCGGCGTAGATGCCTGCATGGCAAACCTCATGCGTCCAGGCATGTATGGTGCATACCATCATATTACTGTTTTGGGTAAAGAAAATGCGCCGAAAGACCATATCTATGATGTTTCCGGCTCTCTTTGCGAAAACTGCGATAAATTTGCTATTGACCGCGCTCTTCCGGAAATTGCCGACGGCGATATTTTAGTCATTCATGATGCCGGCGCACATGGCCATTCTATGGGCTTCAACTATAACGGCAAACTTCGTTCGGCTGAATTGCTGCTGCATGAAGACGGCAGTGTTACGCAGATTCGCCGTGCAGAAACATTGGACGATCTCTTTGCCACATTAGATTTTTCTAATTTATAATTCAATAACCAGCACAAGTGAGTGCAAATAAAGTTCCGGCTGTTGATGGCTCTTGCAACCTAATAACAGCCGGGGCTTTTTATTTTAGAGCATATCGGGTACAATAGAGAAGAATGGCTGCACGAGAGGTAAAAAAATATATTGGGGAGGTGTAAGCCATGGACAGCAGTAAAAGAAGATTGCTGATTATGGATGTTTTAAAAGAAGCACAGGGAGCAGTTACGGGCAGTGCATTGTCCAAACGCTGCAATGTAAGCCGCCAGATTATTGTTGGCGATGTGGCGATTTTGCGGGCCCAGGGAATGCATATTATTTCTACGCCGCGGGGATATCAGCTGATTGCCAAACAAAAAGGCGGTATGCAGCGTGTGTTTGTATGCTGCCATGGACCGGAACTGGTAGAGAAAGAGCTGGAAGCAATCGTCGATAACGGCGGCATTGTCCATAATGTCGTCATTGAACATGAGGTATACGGCGATTTGGAAGGCAAGCTGAATCTTCATTCGCGGCGGGATATACAGCAGTACCTGACACGAATGAAAAATTCGAAGGCAGAACTGCTTAGCCGTATTAGCGGCGGCATTCATACACATTTGGTAGAGACAGCCAATGCAGAAGACATGGCTGCTATTCAAGATGCATTGGAAGCATTAGGTGTATTATATAAATAGTAATCAGCGTAATCAGGAGAAAAGCAATGGAAAAAATTTTCTATTGCTTTTTTTTATATAACGTGTACAATAAATAATGTAAATATATGTGTCAAGACAACTGTAAAAGGAGCGTGCACGTTATGATTTTAGAGCGTTTGGAAGCGTTGCCAGTAGGGCGTTTTCATTACAAACTGTTGGGAGTTACCGGCCTTGGTTGGCTGTTTGATTCGATGGATACGGGATTAATTGCATTTATTTTGCCGGTATTGGCCAAAGAATGGCAGCTGGCACCGGGACAGATGGGCTTGATTGGCAGTATTGGCTTAATTGGTATGGCGCTGGGAGCTGTTATTTCCGGAACTGTAGCAGACCACATTGGACGTAAAAAAGTATTTACGATTACGGTATTATTGTATAGCATTGCTACCGGGTTATGTGCTGTATCCTGGGACTATACGTCACTGCTGATTTTTCGCTTTCTAGTAGGATTTGGCTTGGGCGGTGAACTGCCTGTAGCGGCAACGTTGGTATCTGAATATGCGCCGGCACGTGTTCGCGGCCGATTTATTGTATTGTTAGAAAGCTTTTGGGCTTTGGGATGGATTGTGGCCGCCTGCATTGCATACTTGCTGATACCGGTATATGGTTGGCGGATTGCCTTTGTGATAGGGGCTGTTCCTGCTTTGTATACGTTCTTAATTCGTATTCATATGCCAGAATCTGTGCGGTATTTGCTGTCTAAAGGTCGTGTGGAAGAAGCAAGACAAATTGTCATCAAGCTGGAAATGATGATGCATGTACCAATAAAACCATTTGATAAAGAAACAGAAACGCTGCCTGCCAATGAACCGGTTTCTGTTGTTACGCTGTGGCGCAAGCCCTTTTTAACGCGGACGATTATGCTTTGGCTGGTATGGTTTGGTATTATATACAGTTACTACGGCATCTTTATGTGGTTGCCGTCTCTTGTATTCCAACAAGGATTTACAGTAGTAAAAACGTTTGAATATGTATTAGTCATGACGTTAGCGCAGCTGCCGGGCTATTATTGTGCGGCTTGGCTTGTTGATAAAATCGGACGAAAATATACGTTGTCTATTTTCTTGCTGTGCAGCGGTATTGCCAGCTATTTCTTTGGCCACTCCACCAGCGCAGCAGCGCTCATGTCCTGGGGCGCCGTTATGTCGTTTTTCAATTTAGGTGCCTGGGGTGTATTGTATACATACACACCGGAAATGTATCCGACATCTATTCGGGCGCTGGGAAGCGGCTGGGCGGCGGGCTTTGGCCGTTTTGGCGGTATGGCTGCACCGATTTTGGTTGGCCTTATGCTGTCTCAAGGATTTGGCATCGGCAGTGTATTTTATATGTTTGCTTTTGTATTTGTCGCTGTATCGGCAATTGTTATGGGGATGGGTATTGAAAGCAAACAAAAGGATTTGGAAAGTTTATCCAAGGGATAACAAAAAATATCGATATTTTTGTAAAAAAGCTGTCAATTTTATGTTGACAGCTTTTCTTTTTAATGCTAGAATACTTTATGTCGCATGACTTCGGAAGTAATCAGAATATAAGTTTTAAATTGTAAAGAATTTAAAAAAGTGTTTTGACAAAGCGGAATTGATGTGATATACTAAATGAGCTTTGAGATTGCAAGGCAGTGCATAACTGTTGAAAATCTTAAAGAAAAAGTTCTTGACAAACTCTTGTGAGTTTGGTAAGATATACAAGCCGTCGCAAGACGGTGATGACCTTTGAAAACTGAACAATGTAAGAATCAAATGAACGCCAGAGTGCGAGGTCGTTTCTTTATGAATATAAAGAAACAGACGTCAATCAATTCAGGAGTTTGAAGAAACTTCAAACACAAAA
>SAMEA104315424__coassemble_394_pt1 | contig 47466 bp, 37 predicted proteins | sample SAMEA104315424__metabat2_low_PE_027 | metagenome-assembled genome bin SAMEA104315424 (sample SAMEA104315424) | gut metagenome | biome: Monkey gut; feature: monkey-associated habitat; material: faeces | place: China | collected 2013
CTGTTACCTCCACATTCTTTTTTATTTTGAATGTCCGCAAAATCCGTCCTACATCCATTGCACAGCGGCGGGCAATAATTTTCCGGTTATTCAGCGGCAAAGCTGCCAATGAATCCAAGGGTACCTTCATATCTCCATTAAACGCCGGATTGTATTCATAATCCCACGTCATCTGATGTTCGCCTTCTTCCCCTTTGACTACATAGTCAACGATAACTCCGGGAATTTTGACATCTTTCGGATCCAGCGTGCCTTCTTGGGCAATGTGTTTGACTTGGGCAATAACGATGCCGCCGCAGGCATGCGCCGCTTCTGCAATAGCCAGTGCTTCGCCTGTGCCGATTTCCTGATCCATCGTAATATTGCCGTCTTCATCTGCTTTCGTCCCGCGGATAATGGCTACATGGATAGGATACGGCCGATACCACAGCCATTCTTCATTTTTTAAATTGACCACTTCTACCCAGCCTTCCTGCTGGCTCTGCGTCATTGGGTTAATGCGGCCCCCTTCAACCCTGGGGTCTACAAAGGTTCCCAAGCCGACTTTAGTAATCGTTCCGGGGCGGCGTCCTGCAATGTCGCGGAACCACTGGGAAATCGTGCCTTGCGGCAGATTATATGCTAAAATTTTATTTTCATTAATCAGTTTGCCAATACGGGGTGTTAAATTGAAATGGCCGCCAATAACACAGCGAAGCAGTCCTTCTTCTCCCAAATGATTCAGGCCGCGTTCGCCGCCATCTCCCTGTCCAGCCGCAAAAATAACGGTCAAATCGCGAGGTGCTCCCGTTTGCAAAAACGAAGCCTGCATTTCCTTTAAAATAGTTTCCGGTACCAGTCCGCCAACAAAACCGCTGGTTGCTATGACTGCGCCGTTATGGATTTTTTTTACTGCTTCAGCAGCAGATACAAATTGTGCCATAGTACGTCTTCCTTTCCGTATAGAAATACATCGGTATTAGTGCAGTCCTGTCAATACGTAAATAACAATGATGACAAATACTGCAAATGTTTTGAGCAGCGTAATCGCAAATATATCCCGATAGGAATCACGATGGCTCAAGCCGCATACAGCCAGCAGCGTAATAACGGCACCATTGTGCGGCAGTGTATCCAGCCCGCCCGACGCCATCGAAGCCACGCGGTGCAGGATTTCCGGACCCATGCCAATCGACTGTGCCCAAGACAGCCAATCCTGCGACATCAGTTCCAGCGCAATCGCCATCCCGCCCGATGCAGATCCCGTAATACCGGACAAGACCGTAACACTGACCGCTTCAGATACGAGCGGCGTACCGCCAATATGAATATTGATGAGGAAATGAGCGACATCTGCAAAGCCCGGCAGCTGCGAAATAACATTGCCGTAGCCAACTTCAGAAGCCGTGTTCATAATCGCCAGCAAAGAACCAATGGCACCGGCATTCAAGATTTTAGACATAGAGGAAACTGTCTTAATTTCTTTCCAGCCTACTGCCAAGGCAATGACAATACCGGAAACCAATGAAATAATCAGTGCCCAAACGCTGGCAACGTTCTGTACTTTACCGGCAACCAACGGCACACCTTTCATATGCTGGAACGGAACCAAAATATCCGGATTCCAAGCAACACATTCTGTAATAATAAAGTTCAACGCTAAAACTGCAATAAGCGGCAAGCAAGCTACCTTCCAAGAAAAAAGCTTGGCATCCGGATCTACCTTGGGTTCATTCAACGTATGATTGCCGTATCCTTCACCGCGGGCAATGGCAGCTTTCAAGCGATGCGTAATATAATACCCGCCGCAGCCGTAAATAATCACGGCGCCAATCAGTCCGGCAATCGAACCTGCATATAAATTGGTACCAAAATAGGTGGTCGGAATAATATTTTGAATCTGCGGCGTACCGGGAAGGCAGTCCATCGTGGCCGTAAAAGCCCCTAACGCAATAACTGCCGGTACAAACCGTTTTGGATAGTTTGCTTCTTTAAACAAAGCAGCCGCAAACGGATATACTGCAAATACGACGACAAACAAAAGCACGCCGCCATAAGTCAAAATCGAGGAAGCCAATACGATAGACAGAACAGCTTTATGCGGTTCTTTACCCAAGCCATTGATAATCGCACTGGCAAGACTTCTGGCAAGACCTGTTTCTTCCATGACCTTCCCAAAAATAGCCCCCAGCATGAATACCGGAAAATAGGATTTGATATACGTAACGGCTTTGCCCATAAACAATTCTGTATAGGAAGGCATAATATCAAACCCCGATAACGTCGCTGCCAAAATAGCCATAATCGGCGCCATCATAATGACGGAAAAGCCGCGATATGCAAACGCTATCAATCCAATCAAGCTCAAAATGATAATGATGACGTTTAAATCCATCAGTGCATCCCACTCCTTCTTTCTTCATTACGTGAATATTCGAACATAAAAAGCTAAAAAATGAAACAGCCATGGCTTTGGCATTCTTCTACTCATCTCTCATGAATTTTCCGAATGCTTTTCTTGCCATCATCATATCATCCGCTCCGTCCCCTGTGAAATGGTTTGCATTCACCTGCTGCATGAATTATTTTCACTTTGATAACAGACAAATATACAAAAAAAGATGCCGTTTCATGCGACATCTTTACATATATTCGTTCTGTTTTGTACATTATTGTTTATCTTTTATTTTGTGAATCATATCTAAAAACAATTTCATCGGTGTAGATATAAATTTTTCCCGATGATACGCTACAGTAGGAATCCAAGGCAGTTCAGGTTCCCGCAAATGAATCTGTACTACCCGCGTTTTACAAAACTTATCAATAATCGGCTTCGGCAGCAGCGTAATGCCATCTCCGTCACTGACAGCCTCAACCAGCAAGTCCCATTGAGAACTTTCTCGAACAATATGCGGCAAAAATCCCGCCTGACGGCAGCTGTCAATGATGTTGTCATACAGCATAAATGTTTTATCCAATACATAAAACGGTTCATTTGCTAACTGGGAAAACGTAATCGAATCATAATTTGCCAGGCGATGACCCGGTGCTACAACACATACGATTTCAGAATGTAAAAACGGAATTTGGATAAAATCCGGATCGACAAAAGGCTGTATTAAAATCCCCATATCTACGGTTCCGGTCTTCGTTAGAGAATATGCCGCTTTCGCGCCGATTTCCGAGACGCTTACATGTATTTCCGGATACATTTGCTGATACTGATGCAAAATAGAATGCACAATGGTAATCGTAATCGGCGGAATACCCAACGTCAGTGTTCCTCTGCGGCTGTGCAGCAACACCGATAATACTTCCGTTTCTGATTGATAATTGGATACGATTTTAACTGCGCTATGATAAAAAATTTCTCCTGCAGATGTCAGTTTAAATTTTTTAGCTGTCCGATCTATCAATTCGGTATCATACGCCTTTTCCAGCGAACGAACCGCTTTACTGATAGTAGACTGACTAATAAACAAGGCATCTGCCGCTTTACTAAAACTTTGTCGTTTTACCGTCTCAATAAAATAAATGAAATGATCTATATTCATACTCTATACGCTCCTCTCTCCACACTGCTAATATATTTTTGGTATAAATACCCCCCCCCCGTATATGAATATGGCATGGGGAGATGCACGCTAAAAACATTGCCAACGCAAACCTGTCTGCTACTTATTGTAACGTATTTCTGCTGCGCCATGTCTCCGTATCCCCTAAAATGAACGTTTTCAATCATCATCATGCATATTGTTCATCCATATGCCATCGCATCACATAAAGCAGCCTTGCATCTATTGTATAACTGCCATATGTGATGTATGCCTATTGCTTCGTACGCTAGACAGGCGCTGCCATAAAGTTTCGCAGTGCCACAAATGCTGGAATATACTCACGGCATACTCGTTCTGCCTTTTGGCATATCGGTTCCGTATGGTCAGGATGATACCGGTCCTGCAGCATATGAAGCCATGTTTCTTCCGGCACGGCAATCACTCGTTCGTACGTATCCATCAATAACTCCTTAGGCGTTCCTTTGGCACTCTCCTCTGATTGATGCTGCCGCATATAGTCCCGCAAGGCTTCTTGTCCTGCATCAAAAGCATCCATAAACAGATGGACGATCCCGTGACAAATGACGGCATCTTCACTGCATTGCTGTCCTGCTTTTACCAGCACGTCTAATTCTTCTGTAAATACGTTCATCGCATTCATACTACCACCCTCCTCTACTATCAAGAATACAAGACTTTATTTTCAATCTCAACAAAAAACAGCCATATTGGCAAAGAATAGTTTTCATACTGCCCATTCCTTCCCTTCGCGGTAAACGCCATCTGGCATCAAATACAAAGCAAATACCATGCCAAGAATATTCCATACGGCCTTATTCGTGCTTTATACGGTCTGAATTCGAAACACTGAGATGACAGACAGGCTGCCTGCACGTCCGAGACGGACGGCATATCATCAGGGCCATGAAAATTAGTAATGCCGTAATGGATAAACTAACAGGATAGGCAGCCATAATAGCCGGAAAGGTCCGATGCGTCGGAAAAACGGCATATATCCACGCAATCCGCACGCCGCAGACCCCGATAATGGTCAAAATAGACGGCATCAATGAAATGCCAAATCCTCTCAAATACCCTGACATATTTTCGTACAGCATGCTGAAGATATAGGCAGAAAAGACCATCAGCAGCCGGATATATCCCGTTTCAATAACCTGCGGATCGTTATTAAACAGAGAAATCAACATTTTTCCCGATACTAATACCAGCAGGACAGCCAAGGCAACGGCTGCCGCATCTTCAGCGATACACAGCAGCAGTACGCGGCGGCATCGCTGCAGCTGTCCTGCGCCGTAATTTTGTCCCGTAAAGGTCGTGCATGCCTGGCTGAATGAATTTAAAAGCGTATATACCAAAATCTCAATGTTAAACGCTGCACTGGAAGCAGCTATCACAATCGTTCCCAAACTGTTAATCGCCGCCTGAATCACAATATTGGCAACGGCAAACACAGCGGTCTGTATTCCTGCCGGTAAGCCGATACGCATCATCTGCATAAACACAGCCGTATCCATATGCAGTTCATCTTTGCGTACTCGAATCACACGCTGTGTATGAATTAATTTACGATACAGCAGCAGCGCGCTTACTGCATTGGCAATGACGGTCGCCGCTGCCACACCGTCTACGTTTCTATGCAAACCGATGACAAAAAACAAATTCAGCAGCACATTCAGCACCCCTGCTGTCACCAAGGCCTTGAGCGGCATTTTGGTTTCTCCTATACTTCTGAACACAGCCGCTTCAAAGTTATACAATAAAATAACCGGCATTCCCAACAAATAGATACGTATATACAACAAAGCATAGGGAAACACGTCATCCGGTACATGCAGCAGCTGCAGCAGCCTGCCAATCACCAGTTCTCCTCCTACGGCCATGCAAATTCCGCCAATCAAAGAGATGATAATCGACGTATGTACGGCTTTATGCACCGTATCTGCATCTTTTTTGCCTATCGCCCTGGCAATAACCACATTGGACCCTAAGGCCACGCCTATAAAAAAATTTAAAATCAGCCCGATAATCGGACTGTTCGCCCCTACGGCAGCTACTGCTACGGTCTTTATGCTGCCTGTAAAATTGCCTACTACTGCAATATCTGCCGCATTAAACAACTGTTCCAGCATGCCTGTAGCAGCTACCGGAAGCGCATATTGTATCAACTTATTCCAAATAGAGCCATGAAGCATATCCATTCCGGATGTCTTGCATATTGTTCCTGCCAAATTCAGCACTCCTTTCTTATGTCGTTTTTTATTATAAAAAGTCGCTGTATGAATAACAAATATATATAATCTATTATTTACCATAGTTTACGCCTATGAAAATATGTCATATAATAAAATAAAAAAGCAAGGTGAGTGCACATGGATATACGCGTATTGACTTATTTTTTGGCCGTAGCACGCGAAGGAACCATTACCCGGGCTGCAGAAAGCCTGCATCTGGCGCAGCCTTCCTTATCCAAACAGCTAATGGAACTGGAAGAAGAATTAGGAAAGCAGCTGTTCATTCGGGGAAAACGAAAAATAACGCTGACTAATGAGGGACTGCTTCTGCGCAAACGAGCTGAAGATATTGTGTCATTAGTAGAAAAAACAAAACGGGATATTGCTTCTGATGACACCCATTTGTCCGGAGAAATTTCCATTGGCGGAAATATTCCGCCAACACTGCTGCAAGCTATCTCCTCCATGCAGACGCAGTATGCCCGCATTTCCTTTGCATTTTACTGCGGTGACGCCATTGATGTCATTGCCCATCTCAATCACGGGAATTTAGATTTCGCCGTCTTGCTGCAGCCAATTGATCCCATAAAATACACCTATATCCCGCTGCCGGACACTGCGGTATGGGGTATTCTCATGCGAAATGATTCTCCCTTTGCCAAACTGCCTGTCATCCAGCCCGCAGACATACCGCAGATACCGTTGATATTTCACAGACGCATGGGCCTGCAGCAGCGCATTGCTGACTGGGCTCATACCGACATAGACCATCTGCGCATTGCCGCTACGTATAATGTGGTCAACGGCAGTCCCTGCACATTTGTCCAGCATGACATCGGCTGCTTTTTAATAACCAGAGATTTGCTGCCGCATACACTGGAACCCAATCTCGTATTTCGTCCGTTGGCTCCTGCACTGGCAGTACACTATAATTTAGCTTGGAAACGCAAAAATATCTTCAGCCCGCCTGCGGCTTTATTCCTAAAAAAAGTACAGTCTCTTCTTGCTGCACCTGTTTAACTCTTACTGTTTGCAAACCCTTTGACACCAAATTCATAAATACATACACTTCGCCAAACACGGCGCTGCTGCATAAAGGAACTATTCTTCGTGCACAGCGCCGTATTTTTATATGCCGCCATACAGCTGCCTTTTGACGCCATATGCAATCATATTCCCTAATTTCACGTATCGTTTTGTACTTATTTTCACGTTTATTGTTCTTTATATGTACACGAGACATTATACTTCGCTTTATTTATTGTTTTGTATACAAAATTTATGTCTATCACATCTATTTTTATTGAAATTTCTCTGCATATCTTCCCACTTTATTTATTCCTGTGTAGAATTGATATGATTATTCTCTATAAGAATAGTGAATCGTTCTTAAAAAACATAAGAATATAGTAAATATACCTTGGTTTATTATTATTTGGTTCCAAAACTTTTAAGTATAATGTTCTCTCATGTATTACAAAAAAGTCTACAATAATTTTTGCATTATTCCTTGACGCTATTATTTTTTCGTGATAGTATTCTTACAGGTAATACAAATGCAGTGAAGTTGAATCGTACTGCTTTGTACGAATTTCCATTACATTCTCCGTGCGAATCTATTATTTATTTATAAATTCTTTCATAGAATTGGAAAAACATTTCAAAGGGAGATAAAAACATAGGAGGTTACATTCGTCAATGAAGAAAGTGAAAATTATCACAGCTGCTGACGCAGCAAAGCTCGTTAAAGACAATGACACGCTTACATCCATTGGTTTTGTAAGCTGCGCCCATCCGGAAGCACTGACCAAAGCATTGGAACAGCGTTTTTTGGAAACAGGCAGTCCTAAAAACTTAACATACATTTATACGGCTTCACAAGGCAAACGTGATGGCCGCGGCGGTGAACATCTGGCTCACGAAGGATTGCTCAAACGCGCTATCTTGGGTCACTATCAAACCGTACCGGCAATTGCAAAATTAGCCGTAGAAAATAAAATCGAAGCGTATAACTGCGCGCAAGGCACGCTGCTCCATTGGTTCCGCGCGTTGGCCGGCCATAAAATGGGGGTTTTCACTGATATTGGCTTGGAAACCTTCCTCGATCCTCGTCAGGGCGGCGGCAAATTAAATGATGTTACAAAAGAAGACATCGTAAAACTTCTTACGATTGAAGGACAAGAACAACTCTTCTATCCTACCTTCCCCGTTAACGTTGCTTTCCTCCGCGGCACCTATGCAGACGAAGTCGGCAACATTACGATGGAAGAAGAAGTCGCTCCGTTGGAAAACACATCGGTTGCACAGGCCGTTCACAACTGCGGCGGCATCGTTGTCGTACAGGTTAAAGGCGTCGTAGAACACGGTACATTGGATCCGCGTCTGGTAAAAATCCCAGGCATTTATGTTGACTATGTTGTTGTCGCTGACGAAAAAGATCATGAACAAGCTTTTGGCTGTGCTTTTGACCCGACATTATGCGGCGAACGCCGTGCTCCTCTCGGTGAATCCGGTGCTCCCTTGCCAATGAGCGCAAAGAAAATCATCGGCCGCCGCGGTGCATTGTTCCTTACAGAAAACGCTATCGTCAACCTCGGTGTCGGTGCTCCTGAATACGTTGCTTCCGTTGCCGGTGAAGAAGGCATTGCCGATACGATTACGTTGACAGTCGAAAATGGTGCTATCGGCGGTGTTCCCCAGGGCGGTGCACAGTTTGGCTCTACACGCAATGCAGAAGCAATCATCGACCACCCCTATCAGTTTGACTTCTACGATGGCGGCGGTTTGGATATGACCTTCCTCGGCTTGGCTCAGTGCGATGCGACAGGCAATATCAACGTCAGCAAATTCGGCACAAACATTGCCGGCTGCGGCGGTTTCCCGAATATTTCTCAGCAGACGCCAAATGTATTCTTCTGCGGTACCTTTACTGCCGGCGGTTTGAAAATCGCTGTAGAAGACGGCAAAGTCAAAATCCTGCAGGAAGGCAAAGCTAAGAAATTCATCAAAAACGTAGACCAGATTACGTTCAATGGTTCATATGCTATGCGCAAAGGCCAGAAAGTTCATTACATCACAGAACGCTGCGTTTTTGAATTGACCAAAGACGGCTTGAAATTGACAGAAGTCGCTCCTGGCATTGATGTAGAAAAAGACATCCTCGCCCACATGGACTTCAAACCTATTATTGGCGATTACAAAACGATGGACCTGCGGATTTTCCAGGACGGCCCCATGGGATTAAAGAAATAATCTGCTCTATCGTATATATATAACAATTATAAAAAAAGGAGACATGCATATCATGAAACCAATGAGATTGCACCACGTAGGTATCGTACTTCCTACCTTACAAAAAGCACACGACTTTATTCAGGCAAACGGTCTTGAAATCGACTATGCCGGATTTGTTGACGCGTATCACGCTGATTTGATTTTCACTAAAAAAGGCCCATTCTGCAGCCCGCTTGAAATGATTATTCCGCACGAAGGCGTTTTGACCAAATTCAACGGCGGCAAAGGCGGCATCGCTCATATCGCTTTTGAAGTCGACGATGTCGAAGCTGTTCGTCAGGAAATGGAAGCAGAATGCCCGGGCTGCATGCTCGAAAAGAAAGCCGTTCAGGGTACTGATGACATTATCGTCAACTTCCGCCGTCCAAGCACCAACCAGGGCATCCTCGTTGAATACGTACAGACAACGGCTCCTATCGTAGGCCACGACGTCAACCCGTTTGAAAAATTAGGCAAAGCCGGCGAACTTCATGATACATGGCATCCGATGCGCCTCCATCATGTTGGCATCGTTCTCCCGACAATGGAACAGGCTCAGGCTTTCATCAAAACAAACGGCCTCGAAGTAGACTACTCCGGCTTCGTCGATGCATACCATGCAGACCTCATTTTCACTAAGAAAGGTGAATACAGCACACCGCTCGAAATGATTATTCCGCACGAAGGCGTTTTGACTAAATTCAACAACGGCAAAGGCGGCATTGCCCACCTCGCATTTGAAGTCGATGATGTCGAAGCCGTTCGCCAGCATATGGAAAAAGAATGCCCGGGCTGCATGCTTGAAAAGAAAGCCGTTCAGGGTACTGATGATATTATCGTCAACTTCCGCCGTCCGAGCACAGACCAGGGTATTCTCGTAGAATACGTACAGACTGTCGCTCCGATTAACTACAATAAATAATCACCGCATTGCCTGCCACGCCCGGCGTGACAGGCAGTGGAAAGGATAAAACGTATGTATACACTTGGAATTGATGTTGGTTCTTCGTCTTCTAAAGCGGTTATTTTGGAAGATGGCAGCCGAATCGTTGCACAAGCCGTTATTGAAATCGGTACGGGTTCTACCGGTCCGGAACGTGTCTTGAACGAAGTATTTAAAGATACCAATCTGACATTAGATGATATGGCAAATATCATCGCCACAGGATACGGACGTTTCAACGTCGTCGTAGCCAAGGGCGAAGTCAGTGAAATCACTTGTCATGCCAAGGGTGCCCTTTTTGAATGCCCCGGCACGACAACCATTTTGGATATTGGCGGCCAGGACGTCAAAGCCATTAAACTGAACAACGCAGGCTTGGTCATGCAGTTTGCCATGAACGACAAATGCGCAGCCGGTACAGGCCGTTTTCTCGACGTCATGTCCAAAGTATTGGAAATCCCCATGTCTGAAATGGGCGACTGGTATTTTAAATCCCAGCATCCGGCAGCTGTCAGCAGTACATGCACCGTATTTGCTGAATCGGAAGTTATTTCCCTGCTGTCCAAAAACATTCCCAAGGAAGACATCGTAGCCGGTGTTCACCGCTCCATCGCCAGCAAAGCCAGCGCTCTCGTGCGCCGTGTTGGCGTCGGTGCAGATCTGACAATGACCGGCGGCGGTTCCCGCGACCCCGGCGTTGTCGATGCCATTTCCAAAGAATTGGGCGTTCCCGTCCGTGTAGCCGCTCATCCGCAGGCAGTCGGCGCCTTAGGAGCTGCCTTGATTGCCTATGAAAAAGCGGCAAAACAAAAATAAGGTTATTTCTTCCCCTTGCGGAAGATGACATATAAAATAGTACATTAGCTTATCCAACCGATAAAAGGAGAGATCGTAATGAGTGAAGAAAAAGCAGTAGATATTGAAAGCATGAGCGCCAAAGACGCGCTTGGCTATTTCCTGCCGAAAGTCGATGAAGATGCTAGAAAAGCAAAAAAAGAAGGCCGTCTCGTATGCTGGGCTGCTTCTGTAGCACCACCTGAATTCTGCACAGCTATGGACATTGCTGTTGTATTCCCGGAAACACATGCAGCCGGCATTGGTGCCCGCCACGGTGCTCCGGACATGCTCGAAGTCGCTGAAAACAAAGGCTACAACCAGGACATCTGTTCCTACTGCCGTGTCAACATGGGCTACATGGAATGCCTCAAACAGCAGGCATTAAACGGCGGCGAAGAACCGGACGTATTGAAAAAATCTCCGGCTTCCCGTATTCCACTGCCGGATGTTATCCTCACATGCAACAACATCTGCAACACGTTGCTGAAATGGTACGAAAACTTAGCTAAAGAATTGAACATTCCTTTAATTACTATCGACGTACCGTTCAACCATGAATATCCTGTTACGAAACACGCTAAACAGTATATCGTAGGCGAATTCAAACACGCTATCAAACAGCTCGAAGAACTCTGCGGCCGTCCGTTCAACTACGAAAAATTCTTCGAAGTACAAAAACAGACACAGCGTTCTATCGCAGCTTGGAACAAAATCGCTTCCTACCTCTGCTACAAACCGTCCCCGCTCAACGGCTTTGACCTCTTCAACTACATGGGCCTTGCTGTAGCAGCTCGTGACCTCGACTACGCTGAAATCACATTCAACAAATTAATCAAAGAATTGGACGCTAAAGTTGCTGCTAAAAAATGGGCATTTGGCGAAAACGAAAAAACACGTGTAACCTGGGAAGGTATCGCTGTATGGATTGCTTTGGGCCATACATTCAAAGAATTAAAAGGCAAAGGCGCTTTGATGACAGGTTCCGCATATCCTGGCATGTGGGATGTTTCCTATGAACCGGGCAACCTCGAATCCATGGCAGAAGCATATACACGTACATACATCAACTGCTGCCTCGAACGCCGCGGCGAAGTATTGGAAAGCATCGTTCGTGACGGCAAATGCGACGGCTTGATCATGCATCAGAACCGTTCCTGCAAAAACATGAGCCTCCTCAACGATGAAGGCGGCAAACGCATTCAGAAAAACCTCGGTGTTCCGTACGTTATTTTCGACGGCGACCAGACAGATCCGCGTAACTTCTCAGAAGCACAGTTCGATACGCGTGTAGAAGCATTGTGTGAAACAATGGACGAAAAGAAAGCCAATGAAGGAGGCAATCACTAATGAGCCAGATTGATGAACTTATCAGCAAATTTCAAGAAGTAGCAAACCATCCTAAAAAAACGGTTTTAGAATATAAAAAACAGGGCAAAGGCCTTGTAGGCATTATGCCGTACTACGCTCCGGAAGAAATCGTATATGCAGCCGGCTATCTTCCTGTAGGCCTCTTTGGCGCACAGAAACCGACCATTTCCGCAGCTCGTACTTACTTACCTCCATTCGCTTGTTCTTTGATGCAGGCTGATATGGAATTACAGCTCAACGGTACCTATGACTGCCTCGACGCTGTTCTCTTCTCCGTTCCCTGCGATACACTCCGCTGCATGAGCCAGAAATGGCACGGTAAAGCTCCGGTTGTTGTCTTCACACATCCGCAGAACCGTAAAATCCAGGCTGCTGTTGACTTCCTCAAAGCAGAATATGAACACGTCCGCAGCGAATTGGAACGTATCTTAAACGTAAAAATTACAGACATGGCTCTTCAGGAAGCTATCAAAGTATACAACGAAAACCGTCAGGTTATGCGTGAATTCTGCGACGTAGCTGCACAGTATCCGCAGATCTTCACTCCTGTAAAACGTCATGACGTTATCAAAGCCCGTTGGTTCATGGACAAAGCAGAACATACCAAATTGGTTCGTGAATTAATTGATGCTGTCAAAGCAGAAAAAGTACAGCCTTGGACTGGCAAAAAAGTTATCCTTTCCGGTATTATGGCTGAACCGGATGAATTCCTCGATATCTTCAGCGAATTCAACATGGCTGTCGTAGCTGACGACCTCGCACAGGAATCCCGTCAGTACCGTAACGACGTTCCTTCCGGCATTGACCCGCTCGAACAGCTCGCTAAATGGTGGCAGGATTTCGATGGCTGCCCGCTCGCTATGAACGCTGACAAACCGCGTGGACAGATGCTCATCGATATGGCTAAAAAATATGACGCTGACGCTGTTGTTATCTGCATGATGCGTTTCTGCGATCCGGAAGAATTCGATTATCCTATTTACAAAGTACAGTTTGAAGAAGCTGGCCTTCGCTACACTGTTTTGGACGTTGACCTCGAATCTCCGTCTCTCGAACAGATTCGTACACGTATTCAGGCTTTCTCTGAAATCCTCTAATCGTGTCGCCTGACACACTCCTTGTCAATCGTTTGTATTGACCTCACTGCACAGGGAACCATACAGGCTCCCCTGCAGTAGATAGTATCTGATGGAATCATCAGGTATTATCTACTGCAGAAAACTAGATGCACGCTGCATCGTTTCTGCACGTTGTGTATTTGATTTAAAAGCAACTGCTTTTAAATATATATGTATAATCTTAGGAGGAATTACATCATGGATTTCAAACTTAGTGAAATGCAGCAGGATATCGCTAATCTTGCGAAAGATTTTGCTGAAAAAAAATTGGCTTTAACGGTTAAAGACCGTGACGAAAAAGAAGTGTTCGACCGCTCCATTCTCGATGACATGGGCAGCCTCGGTCTTCTCGGTATTCCTTGGGAAGAAGAAAACGGCGGCGTTGGCGCTGACTTCCTCAGCTTGGCTGTAGCCTGCGAAGAAGTTGCAAAAGTTGACCCTTCCATCGCTTTGAGCTTTGAAGTACACACCATGCTCTGCTCCTGGCCTATCTGGAAATTCGGCACAGCTGAACAGAAACAGAAATTCTTAAAACCCTTGGCAGAAGGCACTAAACTCGGCGCATTCGGCCTTACTGAACCGAACGCCGGCACAGATGCTTTGAACGGTGCTACCGTAGCTACGAAAAACGAAGACGGCAGCTACACATTGAACGGCTCCAAAGTCTTCAATACAAACGGCGGCGAAGCAGACGTAACAGTCGTTTTCGCAGCTACAGATAAATCCAAAGGTGCCAAAGGCATGAGCGCTTTCATCCTTGAAAAAGGCATGGAAGGCTTCACATACGGCAAAAAAGAAGTTAAAATGGGTATCCGCGCTTCCGTACAGCGTGAACTCGTATTCCAGAACGTAAAAGTTCCGGCTGCAAACCTCCTCGGTAAAGAAGGCGAAGGCTTCAAAATCGCTATGATGACCTTGGACGGCGGCCGTGTCGGCGTTGGCGCACAGGCTCTCGGCATTGCAGAAGGCGCTTACAACGAAGCTGTTAAATACGCTAAAGAACGTACACAGTTCGGCAAACCGATTGCTAAATTCCAGGCTGTTGGCTTCATGCTCGCTGACATGAAACTCAAAATTGAAACAGCTCGTTTGGCTGTATACAAAGCTGCTTGGAAAATGGGCCAGCCTGACGTTAAATCCTACTCTGTAGACGCAGCTATCGCTAAGAAATATGCTTCTGACGTAGCTATGCAGGTTACGACCGACGCTGTACAGGTATTCGGCGGCTATGGCTTTACTCGTGAATATCCGGTTGAACGCTACATGCGCGACGCTAAAATCACACAGATTTACGAAGGTACCAACCAGGTACAGCAGATGGTTATTTCCGGCGCTATCCTTCGGTAATCTACTGTTTTACAAAAATCACTTCCTTTCAAAATCCCATTATCAAAATAGATGCATACGTGAAAAAAGGCTGTCGCTTCGGCGACGGCCTTTTTTAGTAGTTAGTGGCTGGTGGTTAGTTTGTAGTTTGCAGTGTACTGCAGTTGACTTCTCCTCTGCCCCGTGTATTCTTCCCTATTTTTTCTTGTAAACGTATCGTTTACATAGGCAATGTACTTTTTCTTTCTGTGTGGCCAGAATGCAGGGAAAGTATCCCTGCGCCCTCGAATATTCATTCTTTTTCGTACCGCCGAAAAAGAACGAATCAAGAAAAAGGCGGCCGCCCGAAACTCCCATTCCTTTGAGAATGTCCGTCATTGCTAAATGGGCGAAACTCGCTTCGCTCAAACAAAACGCCCATTTTTAACGCAATGCCACCCATTCTCATTGTGCGGCAAATCCGCACAACCAGTCATTCCCGTAACGGGGCGGTTTGAGAGCAAATGCAAACAATTACAGAAAATTTTATATTGAAAAGCCATCTATCATTTAATCCAGTACTCATATATGCTAACCGATATTTTGCATGAATAGCTAATTACGTTCACAGATGAGCCTATGTCTGCTAACATTTTTTTGCCCGATGGGTTTTCCCGGTAATATAGCGAAATCTGTCTTGCATGACGAACGACACCGACCATTACGGGAGCGACCGTTGCGTCAGCATGACAGACGAAGGGCTTACGTTAAAAACGGTTGTGCTGATAGCAGCAACGTGACATCTTTCGCAACGCTCCACCGCCCCGTCAAGCTTACAACCGTTTAGTAAGCCCTTTGGCTGGCAAGGGAGCGGGAGTTCTGGTCGGCGGTTTCTTTCTTTTTGGTACTTTTTCTTTCTGACCGTGCAGAAAGAAAAAGTATATTGCATATGTAAACGGCACGTTTACAAACTCATTTGTAGGTCAAAAGGATATTCCCTTATACTCCATATCTCTTTTTCGGCGGCTCGAAAAAGAATGAATAACGAGGGTGTCCGGGATTCGTCCCAGCATTCTGACCGCGCAGAAAGAAAAAGTATATGCACACATACAGCGTAATGCAGCAAAAAAAGAACAATCCCATGGATTGTTCTTTTTTTTGTTGCTGTATATCCCAATATTGGCTATAACATCCTTGTCTATCTAAGGAGTTATTTACCTACTACATCGTTAGCTGCAAGCCACTGAGACCATGGCGTTGCAAAGTTGTTCTGGTAGTTTTGCTGTACATAAGTGTAGAACAATTTTACCATACGTGCTTTATCTGCATAGTAGTCTGCTTTCCACTGATCTTTCTTCGGTTTTGGAATCTTGTATGCAACATAGTTGCCGCCGATTAAGTGCTGACGTTGTAAGATGTCTTTCAAGGAAACATCCGGGTTCTTCATCATGTCAGCCATTGCCATGTATGCCGTTGTACGGCCTACACCAGCCTGGCAGTGGAAGTGGAGCCATGCGTCTTTCGGCATCGTGCGGAAGAAGTTGACGAACTGATCAACGCAGTCCGGAGACGGCCATACATGGTCGGTAGCCGTAATACGAACGTAGTTTACGCCGAGAGATTTAGCCATTTCTTCTTCTGTCATGGCACTGGTAATCTTAATCTGTTTCGGATTCATCGCAAATTTCTTCTTATTCAATTCAGATACGATGACTTTTTGGCCAAGAGCCGATTTGATGCGGTTCGTTTCATCTTTGATAATCGCATCATGAGATTTGCCGAGGTTGCCCCAGTCACGCAGGCCGTACCAGCTGACAGCGTTGCCATTGAAGTAACCATGAGATTCCTGACGGAGGTCGAAATCATAGATTGGGCCTTTGGCATATTTTTTGAGTTCTGCTACAACAGCTTTGAATTCGCCGGCAGAGCACTGGCCGGAACCGGAAATATTCAGCGTATCCATGCCTTTACGGGTCGGAACGTATGCCGGATCTAACTGGCCAATATATTTTTCACTCACTTCGCCGAATTTGGAAAGGCTCGTGCGGAAGTTGCGCGGCAACTGGTTTTTGTCAGTCGTATCGATACGCCATATATAGCCTTCGTAGTTCGGTTCATAGCTTTCATAGCCATGCTGTTTGGTCCATTCACTATAGGTGATGTCAAAGTTCGGGTGAGCTTTGCAGTAATCATAGAACTGTTTGGTGAACTGGTAACGGTCGATGTATAATTTACGGCCCCAGTTTTTCTTGCTGTCTTTGATTTCGCTAAGGTCTACAATACCAATCAAAGCCTGACGTTTGATGATGTCGTCAAAGCTTACTTTGGATGCATTTTTCATGATATCGTACGCAACCATCATGATGGTCGTACGGCCCATGCCGGCATAGCAGTGGAAATGGAGCCATGCATCTTTCGGCAAGGTTTTGTAGAAGGCGATGAAATCGTCCATGTTTTTGTCGCTCGGACGGAAATGGTCATCGATGACGATGCGGTAGTAGTTGGCACCGTGTTCTTTTACCATTTGTTCTTCGTTGCGAACACTATTGACCTGCATTTCAATCGGCGTCATCAGTTTGTTGCCTTTATCATTAAACTGATAAATTTTTACAACGCCCTTTTTCTTTGCACTATTGAGCTGATCTGTTTCGACATGTTTTACGATGTACGGTGTACGGCCGTCATTGCCCCAGTCATGGTCTGCAAACCAGCTGACAGCGGTGCCGTTAATATAGCCGTGAGATTCAGCGCGCAAGTCAATATCATAGAATTTTTCCGGTTTGACCGGAACGTTCTTCAACACTTGTTTAAATTCTTTTTCCGAGAAAATACTACTTGCCGAAGCACGCGTTGTGGACATGCCTTCGCGACTCGGGAGAATACCGTCTTTCGTCAAGCCTTTGAATTGGTCATTGGTTGTACGGAAGTTACGAGGCAGCTGATCTTTATCGACGCGGTCGATTTTAAGAGCCAGTTTCGGAGCCTTCTTGACTTCCTGCGGTTCTGCTTTGACATTCTGTGCGGTAACAGCAGCCGGTTGTGCTGCAGCAACTACGTCTTTGGCGGAAATAACAGCTGTAAACTGTACGGCCATCAATCCAGCCAATACCATAGCCGTTAAGGTTTTCTTGCCTATCATGGGTACGTCACTCCTTTTATATACAGTATATTATATGAGCGTATCTATTACAGTATAAAGCGCTGCGCGCTGTTGTCAAGCACAACGCTTCATAGACTGTGAAAAGACCTTAGAATTTCGTAACGAATTTGAGGTAGAAGGAATTCTTCGTAGCTTTTTTGAGTGCTTTTGGTTTTTTGCCACCAGTAACGTTTCTGTCATCCGGTGTTGTAGAACCCCAATAGCGCAAGAGAGAAATCTTAGAATTATCACTGACAGCGTAAGCTGTTTCCCAGCCAAAGCCTTTGAAGCCCATTTCGTCGATGTAGTCTTTGTAGCCGCTGTACTTGTCGTTCATGAACAAGTTCTGGTCAACATTGAAGTATTTAACAGCTGTTTCCCAAGTACCTTTCTTCTTGGCATGACCATAATGGAGGCCAATCATATAGCCGTCTGTCGATGCATTGGCACCAGTATATTTATATCCATAACTAGCATTACCATCAGCATAATCTGAAGCAAGCGGCTTATTCTTATTGCTATTGTGGAGATATTCACCACTGACCCAGAATTTACCAACGAGTGGTGTCTTGCCATAGATACCGATGTATTCTTCCGGCTGCTGATGGGCTACATACATACCGGCATAAGCATCTTTAGAGAAGTTATGGCGGTAGTCGGCAAACCACAAGACACGAGCTCGATCATGATCTACTGTAGTTTGAATCTCACCATCTTCATCTATATAACTTCTTGGTCCACCATCACACAAGTATTCCTGAGAATCGCGGCCGTAGAAAACTTTTGCATAGTCTTTATCGGTAAATTTATAGGATGTGCTGAAGCCTTTGACGGAACTCTTAGACAAGTAGATGCCTTCGCCAAGATCAACACCTTGAACACCTGCTTCAATCAAGCCGGCATCTTTAGCTCCGAATTTTTTGGTAATTTCAGCATAGGTCAGCTGAATTTTATTCTTTTCATAGGCTTCTTTATAGGATGCTTCTGTTTTACCGTATTTCGTTACATCGTTCGGTTCATAGGACGTAGCTTTGTATTTGACGCCGACTTTTACGCCAAAGCCATCTTTCAGCTGTTTGGTCGCATTAATCTTAGCTTCGCCTTTTACTTTTTCATTACCCGTGGAATCGCTCCAGTAACCGGTCTTAATAGATCCGCTCCATTTGAGCTGATTTTTTTCAGATTTTTTAACTTTCTTAATATCTTTTGCTTGTTTGTCGCTTGTCTTCTGTAAGTAATGGAGTTCGCTTTCCATGGAGTTCAAGCGTTCTGTCAATTCGACGATTTCCGCTTCCAAAGCCTGTGTCCGTACTTCAGCAGACGTATCTGCAGCAAATGCTGTCGGTGCCACGCCGGCAGTCACGCCAAAGGCCATGCCTGTCGCTAACATACACGTCAGCATCTTTCTTTTACTTTGCATCATAATAAAATCTCTCCCTTTTTATACTATTTTTATACTAAATGATTACGCCTTAATCAGCATATCCTTGTTGTTCACACCACTGGCTGTATGTAATATCCAGGTTGGGGTGTGCTTTTGCATAGTCATAGAACCGTTTGGTAAATTCAGCACGTTTCGGATAGTTTGCTTTCTTGTACGGGTCTTTAGTCGTCTGTGCTGAGAAGCGAACGTCCTGGCCGCCGAGCAATACTTCACGAGTCATGATTTCGTCATAGCTGAGTTTCGTCGCATTGTGAATCATGTCAATCATCTGCAGGGTAATCGTCGTTCTGCCTACGCCAGCTTCGCAGTGCGCATGAATCCAAGCATCTTTCGGCAGGGATTTATAGAATTTGACAAACTGGTCAATGTTGGCACGCGTCGGAGCACTGTAATCCATAATGGGGATACGATAGTATTTGACACCCATGGATTCGACAAATTCACGTTCTGTCATAACAGAATCTACTTTGACTTCTGTCAAGGAAGCGATGGATTTATTTTTGGCCTGTGTTGCGATGTTAATCGTGCCGGCTGCTTTGGCATCTTTGAGCAATGCTTTTTCACGTTTATTTACTTGGCCGGCGTTGAGGCCTTTGTTGTATGTTTTGTAACGGCTGTACCAGCTGACACCATTATCATTGATATAGCCATGCGATTCGTTGCGAAGGTCGAGAACGATGACGCGATCTTTTGGAATCTTTTTCAGCAATTCTTTAAATTCATTTTTAGAGAAATAGCTGCTGCCGGACATCTGTAATTCGTTGAGGCCTTCGCGAGTCGGGTATACGCCCGTTTTAGACTGTTTGTACTGGCTCTGCGCCGTACGGAAATTGGCAGGCATAGTGGATACGTTGGCAGGACGGTCAAATTTGACGAACTGCACTCCTTCTGCCGGTTCTGCTGCAAATACAGCGCTGCAGCAGAGCATCAAACCTACTACTAATGCGGATGTTTTTAATTTGTACTTCTTGTTTAACATACTTCTACATCTCCTTTTATATAAATTTTTAATACTAACCGTGTATTACGTCTGTGTATTCCGGATATTCCCGCAATCTGTCTACAGGAGCAAAGCCGACGGCACCCGTAAAGGTACCTTTCTCCCAATCCTTGCGAGTGGACCAGAACATTTCCGTAAAATCTGTTTCATTGCATGCTGTAATCTGATATTCCTTAAGTTCCGGAATATACGTACCTTCGGCGTTGACTTCTGCCGCAAATTCAGTCACAATGCGGACATATTGTGCCGCAGCCAGCGGTGTCAGGTCGATATAGTTTGTCCCATCTTTCAGCACGACTTTTAGTGAATCTTTGACCGTTGCGCCATCATCGGATACTTCGACAGTCGCTTTCAAGCCTGCCTGCAGGGGCAATACGGTCTTAACTTTCATCTGTCTAAATTCCCAATATTTCTTTTCCGTCAAGAACTTCGGCGCGAAAATCGTCGGATGACGCCATTCCGTCGTATGCGTTCCTACAGTCAAAATATCGCGGAAATCATACCAAGCAGCCAACGCACTGCATTTCGGGCCTTTTTTATTGGGCTCTGCATATATCTGTGCGTTTTCTTTTTCTGTCAAGCCTGTTTTATAAAAGCGAACCTGGCTGACACTGCCGGGAAGATGCGTAAAGTATTTAGGACGATCGATTTCCGGAATGATATGTCCAATATAGGAATATCCTACAAAAATCGGTTCACTGTCCCATTGGCGGAATGTACATTCCGGCGCAATGCCGGATACATGGGCAACATTTTTACCATCGCACCAGGAATCGCCGCCGCGATTTTTATCAAATGCCATACTGTAGTGCGTCCAGCTGCCAATATTGGCATGGCCGCCCTGCCAGGAATATTCGGTAATATCATGACATGTCCCCCATTTGAGACCGCCGGCCCGTTCAATGACCATGCGCAGTAAATACGTTGCGCCCCAGCCTACGGATTTGCCGCGAACCATCAAGGGATTATGTCCCATTTCGTTCGGTTTTGCCATTCTGTCCACATTAGCCCAGACCATAGAAGTAAAACCTGTATCGACGTTGAAATCCGTACTTGCCGGAATTTCAATGTAATCGCCGTAATGTTCAAAATGAACTTCAGCGCGTTCTTTATTCACAATAACTTTCGGCGTGCCTCTCAAGAGAGCATAGTGGCCGTTTCCTGATTTGTCATGAATACGGGGAACGATCCGAATACCGCCTTCAATCTGAATTTCTTTGGGAAGCTGGTCGGCAATACTGACTTGATAGCTGCCGCCTTGCTGGAATTTATATCTAAATTCAATAGATTTCTTTTCATGGCCCCGGAAAAAGAGATTTTTCGATTCGGCTACACGCTGGTCAATATACAACGGTACCGTTACAAATATTTCTTTATCGAGGTTATTCGTAGCCACAATGCTGGCAATCAAGCTGTCGGATGCATCACCTTTCCCCGGGAATATTTTCATATGGGAAAAGGTCAGTTGTTCCGGTTCAAATACAGTAATCTTCAGCATTTCACCGTGAACCGTAATTTCATGTTCGCCTTGGGAAGATGCTTTATAAAATGCTGTAACTTTAGCTTCTTCACCGGCTTCCAGCAATACGAGATGATTGTTTTCTTCTGTTCCAAACAAGCTGATTTCATGCATCGTCCGGTTATCTTTGAGCTGGATGACAGCCGTTGCCGGGCAGGTGCCGATATTCTTGACACGGCAGTTAATTTCGATATTGCCGTTGTTGTCCAAACGGCGAAGCAGTACTTCGTCTACGCTCAGCTTCGGTTCATCATGATTCATATGAATCGTATCAATGAGCTGATCTTCGCCATCTTCACTAAACCCATAGGTTTTGTATTCCAATACATCTTTCGTAACTTCTAAGATGCTGTAATTGCTGTGCCCAATGGCTGCTACTTCCGGAAAATCACTCAGTAACCGTTTATCTTCCTGTATTTTTTCCAATGAAGCTTCCGGTTCCTGCGTACTGCCCTGGCAGACGCACATCATTTTGGCGCCTTTACGGCAATCAATGGAAGTGGCTTTGATATAGTAATGCAAGTGACCGCCAATCAATAAGTCTACACCGCAGCGTTCGGCAATCGGTACAAGGTATTTATTATTAAAGATATCCGTATACGGATGATGTACGATGACAATACGCCACGATGCTTGTTTAGCTGCTTCACTTTGCAAATCGTTTTCTATCCATTGCAGCGTTTGTTCAATCCGCTGCTTTGTTTCTTTATCTGCAGTCAATCCTGAATTGACTGCGTTCATTTCAAATAAGCCCCATGGGTTGCTGTCTGCCATGACAATATGCGCCTGACCATAGGCAAATGAAAAGGCTGCGCCGTTTTCCATGCCATGAACAACCGCTGCCTGCGGCTTGGTAAAAAATGATTGGAAAAATGGGCCGTCATCATGATTGCCCGGTACATAATATACGCCGGTTTTTCTCAGCACATCAGGAATTTTCTGAAACCAGTTGGCTTCATACTGTTCACGCTGATACCCCGTTCCAAAGGAAATATCGCCGCCATGAAGAATCAATTCCGGCTTTACTCGCTCTACCATACGAGCAAATTGCATTTCCGTGTGAAACAGATGGGAGTCAGAAATGGTAACCATTTTGACTTTTTCCGGATTGTCCGGAAGTGTTTCGAATCTGTCGGAAATCAACAGATTCGATCCTTCACAAACAGCATATTCATAAACAGTGCCTGCATCCAAGGCCGGTAGGTCTGCCGTATACAAGCAGCAGCCGTTAGGATATTCCCGGCAAGGCAGTTCTCTCTGAAACGAGGGAACGATTTTTTCTTGTTTCGCTTGTCCCCTTCCATAAACAACTGAGAAAGAACCTTCTTCAGCTGCTTCCCAGGCAAGGGTAACATGTGAAGCTGTCAGGCCTAATAAATACGGGCCATTCAAAATTTGCTTCTTTGTGTTCATTTGTTTTCCTCCACACGCGAAGAGATGCAGCACACTGTCCTGATTCAGGCAGCGAATGATTTACGCTGCTTCTTCGTTTTCTTCTTTATGTTTCTTTGCCCACAATGTCGGAATAATCAAAGCTGTCATAATAGCAACCGAGCCAATCCAGAACATCATGATAGTTTCAAAATGATATACAGTGACACCGTTTGTTACAACTTTTGCAGAATCCATGAGGAAACCGTTTACGATATCCTGCAAGGCTGCACCGCCGTATGCGGTAAGACCGATAACACCCATTGCTGCGCCTGTTGCTTTTCTCGGGCAGAGGTCAACAGCCAAAAGACCGCCAACGAAGCAAAGAATAACGCCAAGGCCAAAACCGAAGATAGCTACGAAAGCTGCGGCAATGGTCGGTGCGCCAGCCGGTACGAAGCAAACACCAGCAATACCGACAAGCATAACAATACCAAATACAATCGTTGTAACAGAATGATGGGATTTGAAAATTTTATCAGAAATAAAACCGGATAAGAAAGAACCTACGCCGCCGAGAATCGGAGACAATGCCATAATACTACCAGCTGTTACGAGGTCAAGACCTTTCGCTTCCTGAAGGAAGATAACGCCCCAGCTGGAAATGGAGTAACGAGAAATACCTAAGCAGATAGCTGCCAAAGACAAAAGCCATACATACGGGTTTTTCAAAACGAGCAGCTGTGCTTCTTTGGAAGATACTTTTTGTTCTTCTTTTTCCTGTACAGCTTCGCCTTCATATTCATTGGCAGAAGGAAGGCCGTATGTTTCAGGACGGTCATGCATAAAGCGGTACATAATGAATGCTAATACAATGCAGGCAACGCCTGGTACAAAGAATGCCGCATGCCATCCAAAAGCAACAATAATCATCGCCGTGCCTAAGTACGTAGCCCCTTCACCAACGTAATGGGCAATACTGAAGATGCCGTAATACGTGGCCAGCTGGCTCTTGGAGAACCATTGGGATAACGATACGATGCAGGGCGCAGACCCCATAGACTGGAAGCAGCCGTTGATAAACCAAAGGACTAAGAATACCCAGTACTGGTCTGTAAAGCCTAAAATCGTATTCACGATAGCTGCGCCTAAAAGGCCAAGCGGTACGATTTTTTTGATATTACAGTAGTCAGCAATAAAACCGTTGGCACATTTGCCGACAGCAATCGCAATCAGCATGGCTGCCCCGATAGCACCCAGCTGAGTCGGTGTAAAGCCAGCTTCAATCATTGGCTTTTTAGCAACGCCGAGAGTCATACGCATAACATAATACATACCATAACCTAAAATCATGGCCGTAACAGATTGTAACCGCGCATTGTGATACATCTGATGGATCTTGCTTTGATCCTGGATGCGGGGTTTGTCCGCACCTGTCAAAAACCATTTCAACATAATCAATCGCTCCTTTTTGTGTATTGTAATAGTGTGGTAGATTGAAATTTATATATGATGAGAACATAGTTGAGTATATCCTCACAATATCTTTTTGTAATATAAAATGGTTCCCCTATACCATTTAAGCATAAATCTGGTTATGTTATGGAGTTTTTTCTCTTTATTTGCTAATATAGAAAGGTGTAAATTCGTTAATAAATTGGATTTTACCCCTATATGTGTGATATTTACGGTGAATGTTTTAAGACTTACTCAAAACTAACTCTTGATGTACTTATTGTAGTTGTTTTTCACGCATTTTGCCTTTGAAATATTGTTATACTTCTAGGGCTTTCTCTAAAATCTTGTTTTTTCGCATCACACATTCTTATTTTTTACCTACTTTTTGGGGGTTTTATTCATGCCGCAATATTTATTTACTGATTCAACGTATACTATTTTCAAAGAAAATACGCTGCCCCGTCTGGCATTAGTGAATATGTTCACAGAAAACAGTGCCCCTATTTTTCGCAGTCTGCACAGTCATGAAGATTGTGTCAGCATATTATTTGTATTAGAAGGCTCTTGCATCTGCACCTTGGGACACGAAAAATATACACTCCATGCCGGTGATATTGCCTGCATCAACGCAGGTACGCTGCACGGCACGGCGACAGCACAAAAAAACCAGTCCTATAAAATCATTGGACTGGATATCAAAAATCTTCATTTTAAGGGACTGGCTCCCCATCAGCTCATCGACAACGAAGCCTATCCCATCCTGCACACAAAAACATACCAATCCATGATGACATCGTACGGCACGATTCTGCTGGAGCTGGCTCCTTTGTCTACGTCACCGCACGAAGCACAGACAGCCAATCATCTGGTATGCAGTTTTTTATTTATGCTGCACAAGCTGATTCATGAATCCAAAGATTACGCCAAAGCAAAATCCTATAATTTGGGCTTGCAAATAAAGGAATATATAGATGAGCATTATTTGGAAAATCTAAAACTGCCGCAGATTGCCGAAGCGCTGCACATGAATACGTATTATTTATCACATACTTTTAAAAAGACCATCGGCTATTCGCCTATGCAGTATGTTACCCACCGCCGAATTGGTGAAGCACAAAACATGCTTTTGTCTACGGATTTGACGGTTACGGAAATTGCCATGCGCTGCGGCTGGAACAACTCCAACTATTTTCAAAGCGTATTCAACAATATCGTCGGCATGCCTCCGGGAAAATACCGCAAAGCGTGGAAAAGCAAATAATTATATACTTTGCTGAAAATCGCCGTAAATACCCCTGTTTTTTTCAAAAAAAACAGCAATATTTTTGATGTCACTGTTTCCTCTTTGTGTTATAATATGTACAAAGATAACCAAGACATATTCAACTTATTATCTTAATTTTTACAAAAGTAACGAGTAAGACAGAAAGGTGGACATTAGACAATGATTAATGTTGGTATCATCGGTGCAGGCCGTATCGGCCGTGTACATGGCGAAAGTATTTCCAAATTTGTAAAAAACGCACAGGTAAAAGCAATTGCCGATCCGTTCCTCAATGACAATACAAAAGCTTGGGCTCAATCCTTGGGCATTCAGGAAGCTTACACGGACTACAAAAAAATCTTGGAAGATCCGGCTATCGAAGCTGTTTTGATTTGCGCTTCTACAGACCAGCACTCCAAAATTTCCATCGAAGCTCTCCAGGCTGGCAAACACGTTTTCTGCGAAAAACCAATCGACCATGACGTAGAAAAAATCAAAGAAGTTCTCGCTGTTGTTGAACAGTCCGGCAAAAAATACCAGGTTGGCTTCAACCGTCGTTTTGACCACAACTTCAAAGCTATCCACGACGCAGTCGCAGCCGGCAAAGTTGGCAAACAGCAGATTATCAAAATCACATCCCGTGACCCGGAACCTCCTTCCATCGATTATGTAAAAGTATCCGGCGGTATTTTCCTCGATATGACAATCCATGATTTCGATATGGTTCGTTACCTCTCCGGCGCAGAAGTTGAAGAAGTATACGCAGAAGGTTCTGTTACGGTAGATCCGGAAATCGGCAAAGCCGGCGACATCGACACCGCTGTTATCACATTGAAACTCGACAACGGCGCAACAGCTGTTATCGACAACTGCCGCGCAGCTTGCTATGGCTATGACCAGAGAGCTGAAGTATTCGGCACAGAAGGCTGCATCGCTATTTCCAACGATTCCGATTCCAACGCTGTATTCAGCGGTAAAGACGGCGTCGTAGCAGAAAAACCGATGTTCTTCTTCCTCGAACGCTACATGGCTGCATATGCTTCCGAAATCGATTCTTTCGTAGAAGCTATCGTCAACGACACAGCTACACCGGTTAATGCCAACGACGGCTTAGCTCCTGTTCTTATCGGCTTAGCTGCTAAAAAATCTGTTGCAGAACATCGTCCGGTCAAAATCGACGAAATCCGCAAAGAATACAATCTCTAATTTCGTATCATCTCTTTTTATAATACATACTCCTTTTCTTCTCCTTGCAGCTAAAAGCTGCAAACCAAAAAGAGCCGGTTTCTCTCTCCCGGCTCTTTTTTTGGTATATTCTTTTACATCACTTGATATATCTATTTATTTCATGTATGCTAATAGTAGTTCTCGGAAAGCACAAGGTGTATATCATGCTGCAATATTTCTTCAAAAATGAATACCACCCTATCTTCACCAAAGGATACACGCCCAAGCCGGAATATTTTTGTAATGTCGGCGCTGACAATTCCCATCTGCCGCGCACCATGCATGCCCATGAAAACCTGGTCGAAATTCTGCTGGTCTATGAAGGCGCAGGTATTTATATCATCAATCAAAAACACTATACGGCCAAAAAAGGCGATCTCATTCTCTACAACAGCAATGTCGTTCATGATGAATTCGGCGGCAGCGGCAACAATCTGTGTACGTACTGCCTGGCTGTCAGCAATGTCAAACTGCTCCATTTGGAAAAGAATACCATCATTGATGACAAATACAGTCCTGTTGTCAGCTGCAAAGAATCCTTTGACGACGTGCTGCATCTCTTTCAGCTAATCGAAGCCAACGGCAAAGACAACTACGCAACCGAAATTACCGTAGCCTTGACAACAGCCCTCATTGCCAAAATCAAGATGATTATTGATACCCATGCTGTACTGCATCAAAATACGCATTCGCCGCTGACCCAAAAAGTCATTCAATACATTGACCAGCATTACAAAGAACCTATCCGCCTGCATGACATTGCGGCGCATGCCGATGTCAACGCCTATTATTTGTCTCATTTTTTCAAAAATGATGTCGGCTTTTCGCCCATGCAGTATGTCATTTTGCGCCGCATCGGCGAAGCTCAGAACTTACTGATTAATACGGATATGAGCATTACCCGCATCGCCGTCAGTGTCGGCTACAACAACTCGAATTATTTTCAAAACGTATTCCGCAAAACCTTCGGCATGACGCCCGGCGAATACCGGCAAAAATGGGTGAAACATTAGTTTGTAGTTTTCAGTTTTTAGTGGTTAGTAATTAGTGAATACTGCCATTTTTTTACTACAAACTATCCACTACATACTGCAAACTACCCACTACAAACTACCCACTACAAACTATCACCAAAAAAGGCTGTCGCACGAGCGACAGCCTTTTTTGGTGATACTACCCTATTCCTGTTCTTGCCGTAAGTTGATGTATTTGATAATCATATCGGCAGCTGTTTCCAAAGAAATTTTGCTGACGTTAATCATCAAATCATAGTTGCGCGGGTCCCCCCATGTCTGGCCCGTATAATATTCGTAGTAGCGTTTCCGAATTTTATCATCTGCTTCCATCGCTTTCAGCGACTGTTCGCCGTAGTGCGTTTTGGCACGTTTGGCGCGGAATTCATCGTCCGCATAGATAAAGAACGAATAGACATGCGGCTGATTTCGCAAAATAAAGTCTGCGCAGCGTCCTACAAACACGGCACTTTCCCGTTCTGCTATTTTCAGCAGGATTTTTGCCTGTTCAATGTACATGCGGTTGTGTGCCGGTACACGTTCATAGGCATAATCGCCCAAATTTCCCAAGCAATGTTCCGGATTGTTATAGGAACGATCCAGCAAATCATCAATATTGGCACATTCATGGATATGTTCTGCTGCCATCGATACAATTTTCCGGTCATAGCAGCGAATACCCAATTTTTCCGTCAATATTCTGGAAATTTCTTTGCCGCCGCTGCCATACTGCCGCGTAATCGTAATTAATGTTCTGTCCTTCATATAAACACCTCCTGTCAAAATAACGTCTTTCTTACAATTCTCCTTTAGCTTCGCGCTGTACCAAATCATTCATAATCGTCGGGTACAGTTTATCCAGCTTGTAGAAATACAGCACGCCAATCAAGACGACCCAAACAAACATCGGCGCGTATTCGTACAAATGAATAATCATCTGAATTGCGCTGTCAGGCTGTACGGCATTACCTGTTGTCGAAGATACATACCCAGCTAATGCCAGCAGGCTGGTCAAAATAGCATTGGTAAGACCAGAACCTACTTTGGTGCCGACAGAGCCGCCGGAGAAAATCAAGCCTTCTTGACGCATGTGGAATTTCCACTGACCATATTCTACCACATCTCCCAAGAAACCAAAAATAACCGATTGAACCGGCGCAAAGCCGATGCCGCGAATGACGCAGCTAAAAACAACCCAGTTGAAATCAAGCGGATTCAACAAGAAAATCAAATGACCGACAAAGCAAAGCAGTACGCCGGCCAGCGACATGTTGCGCTTACCAAAACGCCGCAGCAGCATAGGGCTGAAAACAAGCATAACGGTAATATTGATGACGGTTTCTACTAAATACAAAATACTGTATACGGTGTCATTGTTGAAAACATATTTGCAGTAATACGGAAGAACTGTCCCATTGACGCAGAAAATAACGTTCTGCATCATCCAAATGGTCATGGCTGCCCAGAAATATTTGTTTAAAGCAATGCATTTCAACGACTTGAGAATTGGAATTTTGGTTTCATTTTCTTTGCGCGCATCAATAACAACGGTTTCTTTACATTGGCTGAAGCATAACAAGAGCAGGGCCAGTGCCAAAACAGCCCAAATAGACATAACTTTGACCCATGCCATCTGTGTATCGCCAAAGAATTTGACTAACGGCAGCGTTGCCGATACAGCCAAAATACGGCCAATCGGGGATAATGCCATACGGATAATGGAAAGCATATCCCGTTCTTTGGAAATACGCGTCATCATCGCGGATAAGCTGCCATACGGCAGGTTCAGCATGGTGTAGCAAACGGTCGTACATAAGTTATACGTAACAAAAATGTAGGCAAACTGCAACGCCGACGTCGTCTGCGGTACTGTATAAATCAGGATAATAGATATAGCAAAGGGTAAACTTGTCCATAAAATCCACGGTCTGGATTTTCCCCATTTGGAATTGGTCTTTTCTACGACAAACCCCATAATAATATCGGAAAATCCATCAAAGCAACGGGAAATCAACATAACCAAGCCGACTACGGCTGCGTCAATACCGGCATAATCCGTATAGAAAAATGTCAAAATGGCCATGCCGCCCCAAACTACGTTTTGTGCCGTATCACCTAATGCATAGGATATACGGGTAAACCAAGATAACTGTCCTTGATTCGGTGCTGTGCTGCTTACAGAACTGCTCATTGTATGTACCTCCATTTTGTAATTTGATATGATTTTGATACGTTTCCATGTATCTTTTATGTATATTATACTGTTAGATTTCTTGCTCATTCTATAAAAATTTGCTTTTCACGCAGATGAGCAATTTTTCTGTATACATCAGCAAAATTGGCTTATATACTGGAAAATAGCAAGTCATAGCTAAGCAATTTTTTATGCTTTTTGTGCAATGGCTATATTTTTTTGCTTTATTTACAAAGTTTATCCAAAAAATTGCTTTTTTATGTATCAAGAAAAAAACGCAAAACATGGGTAGTTATATATACAAAATAAAGCCAAAACGTGATATAATAGCACAAAAATAATATATTAACATACTCATTCAGCGAATCTAGGAGGTTTTTCGCATGAAAACACATTCGTTGCCTTCCAACACGCCATCTACATCTCGTTGGAACCGTCTCAAAACAACACCCCGCATCCGGCGGCGCATCGCAGCCAACATCGTTGCTATCAATATTATGTGTGTTGCTACGGCTATGCTGCGGCTGAGCAATTTTGGCACCGATCCGTACTCCTGCATGAATCTGGGCCTTAGTTTAATCAGTACCTTGTCTTTTGGTACGTGTACATCCATCGTTTGTTTTCTCTTGTTTATTCCCGTACTGCTCTTGGGACGCCAGTTTATCAAAGCCGGTACCGTAATTTATCTGCTCCTTTTAGGGCCTTTATGCGACATCTACAGCATGCTGCTGTTTACGTATATCGGCATGCCGGAAACACTGACGCTTTACAGCCGCATATTCTTTCTCATTGCAGGCATCCTCACATCCTGCTTTGGCGTCGCCTTTTATTTATGTTCCAACATTGGTTTAGGGCCGTATGACGGCATTCCCTGGATTATCGAACACCGCACCAACGGCAGAGTTCCTTTTAAATGGGGCCGTATTCTCTGTGACTGCACCTGCATCATCATCGGCTTTTTCTGCGGCAGCATCATTAGCATCGGCACGCTGGCCATGGCCTGCTGTACCGGCCCTATCGTTTCCTTTTTCAACCGCCGCGCTGCCGTTCCTTTTATTTACGGCAAAGGGGCCGTCAATCCATTGGAAAAGCATCCAACATAACACGACAAAGCAAAAACATCCCGGAATACGCATGAAATTGCATATTCCGGGATGTTTGTCTATATAAAGGGGATACGAGTATGGAAAAACAAATTATTTATAGAAATCCGGGCATTCTTTGAGCTGAATTGGTAAAATTTCTCCCGGTTTCTGCTGTGCTTTTACGCATACATCCGCTGTCAGGGCAGCTGCATAGCCATCCCAAGAGGTCGGGCCGTTGAGCGGCGTGCCATTGTTGATGTTATTCAGGAATGCCTGCAGTTCTACATCATAGGCTTCGATGAAACGTTCTTTCCAATCCATGAGAATCGGCCGTTTGAGTGCTGCGTCTTTGCGAACCTGTACAGTTGCCGGTTCCGGCAAATAAGCAATGCCGTCTTCCCCAACGACTTCGCATTTGATGTCATAGCCATATTTGCAGTTAACAAAGATTTCTACGTCAATACGTACACCTTTTTTAGTTTCTACCATGACAATCTGCGGGTCTGCCAAATGGCCGGATGCGTATTTCGTCTTGCGCGGATATACGACTTGAGCAGATACATATTCATCATCAAGAAGCCAGTGCAATACATCAATTTCATGAATCATCGTATCGTTAATGGCCATGTCCGTTGTATACCGGTCATCAACAACAGGATTGCGGTGTGCTGCGTGAAGCATGAGCGGTGCTCCGATTTCACCGGCATCAATCGCTTTTTTCAATGCTACGTATCCAGCATCAAAGCGGCGCATAAAACCAACTTGTACTAAATGTTTGCCCTGCTTCATTTCGGCTTCAACAATTTCCAAGCAGTCTTCTGCTGTTGTTGCCAGCGGTTTTTCGCAGAAACAATACTTGCCGGCATTGACGGCATCCAATACATATTCTTTATGTGCCGGACCCCAGCATGTTACTAAGACAGCATCTACATCAGCAGCATGTACTAATTCATGACCATCGGCATAAAATTTAGCCTGCAGTCCCAAATCTTTGACAACCTGTTCAGCATGTTCCTGATTAATATCATTGACCGCTACGACCACACCGCCGGACAATGTGTTTGTAATTCTTTTAATATGTTCTACACCAATACCACCGCAGCCAATTACACCAATTCGTACCATTTTATGTTCCTCCTGTTTTTAAAAAAAATAGATAGTGATTATAAACTAATTTATTAAAAATTGCGCTGAATGACAGCTTCTGCTTTTTCTTTGCCAATCCGATAGACATCGTCCGGATCCATCTTATAGTATTCCGGCCGGAATAATTCCAAGGATACGACGTCTTCCTGCCAGCCAATCTTTTTCAAGGTCTGGAAAATGCCGTCTAAATCGATGCAGCCAGTTCCCGGCCATACCCGGTCTTCATCCAGTAAGGAGCCAATTGGAAAATCTTCTGTATCATTGAGATGTACGATAAAAATCTTTTTGCCGTCTGCTTTGGCCAAATCTTCCAATTTAGACCCCATGCCATGGAAATGGAAGCAATCCAATGTAATACCTACATTATCCATATCAACGGCTTGAATAACCTTCCAAGCTTCACCAAACGTATTGATAGAAGCAGCGGGATGACCAATGAATTCTACGGAAATACGCATACCGTATGATGCAGCAATTTCTCCCATTTCTTTGAGGCAGGTAACGGCAGATTGATAAATTTCTTGACGCGTTACTTTTTTCAAATCGACTGTTGGTACAGTAATAATTGTCTGACAGCCTATTTTTTGTCCCCATTCGCACATCTGGCGCAGTTCTTTCAATACGCCCTGATATTCTTCCGGTGTGCGGTTATTAAAAAAGCATAATGTATTAAACGCTAATGGTTTGACATGATGCGACTTGAAATATGCTGCCAAGTCGTCGATGGTATGGTCTTTTAAATAGTTGGGTATGCCGTCCATCGTGCGCGGTTCAATCATATCGTAGCCGTATTTTTCACATAATGCCAAATCTTTTTCCAAGCTGGATTTTTCCAGGCAAGTAGCCTGATTCATGCTTAATTTCATGGGTCTTGTTCTCCTTTGCAGTTAAGAATTTTATAGTGCGCACACAATCTGTGTACGAATACTTGTATGATTTATCAAGAATGAATGCGTTTTTATATAGCACGCACTTTCGCATAGAGGTTGACTATTTCTTGTGCCATTTCGCGCATGGCCATCGCTGTCATGACGTAATCCTGCGCATGGGCAACCACGACCGTGACCGGTTCGTTCAATTCGCCTTTAGCCTGACGCGTAATCAGTTCGTCTGTTTGTATCTGATGCGCCCGCAGCAATAGTTTTTCTGCTTCCTTGAGCAAGTCTCCGGCTTCGCCAAAGTTTCCTTTGCGGGCCTGCCGCAGGGCTTCCGTTACTTTTGCCTTGCCGTCACCGGCCTGGGAAATGATTTCAAAGGCAATTTCTTCCAGATGTGTCATGATAACTCCCTCCTTGATTTAGGAATGTTCTTTTACTTCACATGATTGTATATTGGCACGTTTGCCATACCGGAACCGGTATTCGATAGCTTCCAATGTATGTCCTTTCGTTTCCGGTACAAAATGCGCCGCAAGCAGTACCAACACGATATTGATAGCGGCAAATCCCCAGAACGTATAGGATAAGCCGACGTATTCCATAAAAATAGGGAACGTAAAGCCTACGCTGAAATTGGAAAGCCATAAGAAGCAGACTGCAATGCCCATGCCAATGCCGCGAAGGCGGGTCGGAAAAATTTCAGCGAGCAGTACCCATACAACCGGCGAAACAGCCGATTGCTGGCAAGCCAGAAAACAAACAGTCAATACCAGAATCAAATAGGGCTGAATCGCTGTGCCGCTTAGGGTCAAGGACACAACACCCATCAAAATCAGTACGATAATAATGCCGACCTGTCCGCCAATCAGCATATGCCGCCGTCCTACACGCGCTAACAGCCAAAAGGCAAAGAATGTAGCCAATACAGAAATCAAACCATTGGCAATGTTGCCAATCAATGCGGCTTCCGTACTAAAACCGGAACGCTGCAGGATTTGCGTGCCGTAATACATGATAGAGTTGACGCCGGTAAGCTGCTGTACGGCCGCTAAAAACATTCCCAAAAAGACAATCTTACGAATCCAGCCTTTGCCCAAATCCCGTATGGTCGCTTTTTTCTGCATGCTGTCTTTTTCCAAATTGTCTTGAATTTCATTCAGCTCTGCAATCGCGCGTTCAATCGTGCGGGCTTTTTTCAGCACTTCCAAGGCATCACCAATACGGTTATGTACCACCAGCCAACGCGGTGATTCCGGCATGCGCTGCATGCCGATGAATAAGAAGACAGCCGGAAGCATGGCAATGCTCAACATATACCGCCACACATGTTCATTGTCTCCCATAGAAATTCCTAGTAAGGCATTAAAAGTAAATGCCAGGAGCTGTCCCGTAACAACCATCAGTTCACCTTGGTTTACCATACGGCCGCGATGCTCGGACGGTGAAATTTCTGCTAAGTATACAGGAACTGTCGCCGCTGCCCCACCAACAGCCATGCCTAAAATAAACCGGCAAAGAATCATAATGGATGCTGTTGGCGATACGGTACATCCCAATGCGCCGAAGAAGAAAAGAACGGCTAAGGTACTTAAGGTTTTCTTCCGCCCATAGGCATCGGAAAATCGTCCGCCAAATACAGAACCAATCGCTGCACCAAGTAATAATATACTGGCTACCAGCCCTTCCGTTACCGGCGTTAAGTTTAATTGATCCGGTCTTGCCATATAGGGCAGCGCCCCATTAATAACACCGGTATCATAGCCAAACAATAAATTGCCAAATGTAGAAACAATCATAACTTTGACTAAAAACTGATGCGGTGTCTGTGTTTTCTTACGCTCTATCTGCTCCATAGTAACAACTCCTTCCACATACACCTATCTCATTATTTACCTAACAATTCCCGTTCAATGCGTTCCCGCGCAGCCGGTGCCTGTACTGCCATTTTTTCAGGGAATCCGAAGTAGGATACGCAGGCAATCGTGTCGCCGCCTACTTTCGGCGCATCTTTTTGCAATTGTTTCGTCGCAAAGTGCATGTCGCGCAGCGTTTCAAAGATGCCGTCAAAATCAACTTCACCTTCGCCCATAGCCAAATGCTGGTGTATCGTCGCATCGGCACGTCCCCGTTGGTTGAGGAAAGGCGGGTTAAGAATATAGCGGCAATCCAAAGTTTGGTTATACGTGTCAGCAAACAAGACATGCGTCAGTTCATCACCAGCATATTGCAACATAGACCGTACATCTCCCTTGCCCTGGTCATAGAAAAAGCCATGCGGGCTGGAATATACATAGCCCAAATTTTTGCTGCGGAATGATTTGACCATATCGCAGGCTTCGTTGTTCAGTTCGCAGAAATCATAGGGATGAGACTGGATTTCTACGCGCAGCCCTTCTCTTTCGATAATCGGCAGCAGTTCTTCCATCGAGCGGAACCACATGCCGTTACAGATTTCCTGCTGGTTCGGATCGCCGGAAAATTCCGTGTTGATAACCGGCACATTCATGTTGACGGCTATTTCTATCATCTTTTTCCAGTTGGCTACGGCATGCTGACGTTGTTCTTCCGTCGGGCCGGACCAGCGGTAAACGCAAATAAACGAGGAAATTTCCACGCCCGTTTCTTTCAGGGCTTTGCGGTATTCTGCTTCACATTCTTTGGAAAACAAGGGATGTTTATAAAACGGATTGATGCGCGGATGGGGTGACTGTTCAATGTATTTATATCCCCAGTCGGCAACCTGATGCACCATATCGTTAATACTCATCTGTTTGGCTAATACGTCTACGTCAAATGCAATTTTCATCGTTATAACTTCCTTTCTTTTCATTATCTGTTATTTATCTTGCAGATGTTTCTTTCGATTTACTTTATGGCTTCATTATAGTCATATTTTGAATGAATTTCTTTCATATTTCTGCTTAGTTTAGGACAAAAAAAATAGTGCAAACCCAAAGTTTTGCACTATTCTGCAATTTTATCATATCGTATATGATATTTTCATATATAAGCTGTCATATATTACACATTTTATCGAGACGTTTAAATTGTTCTCTTCCTATTTTTAGTTTTCGATAGTTCTGCGGCGGCAGCCCTACAAATTTCTTAAACTGATTATTAAAGTAACTGATATTGTCAAAGCCAACACGCAGACTGATTTCTGTAATGGATAAATCCGTTTGAATCAACAAATTCTGTGCCAGACCGATACGCCGGCGGATGATATATTGAATCGGCGCAAATCCGGAACGTTTTTTGAATTGATGGGCAAAGCTGGACGTACTCATATTGGCTCTGGCACTAAGGTCTGCAATAGACAGTTCTTCCATAAAATGATGATCCATGTAATCTTTCACTTGGCTTAATATCACTTCACGTTTTGTTTGTTTCACTTTGGGCATATGCGGTACTTGATACAGCAAGATATACAACAACGCATACATCAAATGACAGCAAACCAAATCTGCCTGCTGATTCTCCTGCTCCATCTGCTTGTATAAGCAGGAAAACAACGACTCTATCGTCGCTGCCAGTACGCCTGTATGAATCTGTGGTGACCATTCTGACTGCAGCAAGTGATCTGCTTCCAAACCGGGAAGCTGCAGCCCCCGCAGCCCGCAGTTATAAAACCAAAACCCTTGTTCCGGATCGGCACATTCATCATGAATCACGCCTTTATTGTAAATAACAAAATCTCCTGCCTGTACATGATATACACCGCCGTCAATACTGATATTAGCTGCCCCGCGAATAACATACTGCAGTTCCAAATGTCGCTGATGCGCATGAAACGCAGACGGCAGGCTCGTTTCATTTCTATCCGCATATCCTACATACGATAAATGAATGCCGTCATTAAGCGGAAACAACGTTTTTGTTGTCTTTTTACGGTAAATGAGCGCCATAAACGTCTTCCTTTCGTCCATCACTTCACCTATATTTACTCTTTACATTATAATATATTTTACAAAATAAGCCAAATATATTACCATACCCGTTCATAACGCCTATACCGATTCCTCAGCGGTGCTTTTTTGCTTTCTAACGCAGGATATAATCTATATATAAATTACATGGTAATCATACACAAATTCTATGTGCCTGTATATTGACAACCCCGCCTCTACATGCTATTTTTTGTATATTCTATATATGTTTTTTCTTATACAAACAGGGGGATTTTTCAATGACATCCTATGATGAATTAGCCTTTCAAATTATCAGCCTAGCTGGTGATGGCCGCAGTAAAATAACAGAAGCAATGAAACAAGCTCGTAAAAATAATTTTGGCAAAGCAGAAGATGCATTAAAAGAAGCAGATAAGCTGCTTTTAAAAGCCCATGAACTCCAAACTCAGGAATTATTAAAAAAATATGCAGACGGAACACTCACTGAACCTATCAATGTAGTGATTACGCATGCCCAAGATTATGTCATGACGGCATTGTCCATGCGCGACATGGCTGAAGAAATCATTCATTTATATGCAAAATTAAATAAATAAGCAAAAAACTCTTGCTAAAACATAGGTTTTGCAAGAGTTTTTTTTACATTGTCACTTACTATGCGTCGTTTCGTACACGCCAATAAAAATGCAGGCGGCACCGGCGAGTTCTTTCCAACCAATGACTTCTGCAAACAACAGACAGCCGCCAATCATGCCGACAACAGGCGTCACGTTTTGAAAGATAGCCGTCAGGCTGGGGCCGGCATTTTTTACGCCAATATTCCAAAACAGCATCGCCATAATGCCGCCAAAAATAACGGTATAGGCAAAGGACATGGTAAGCGGCATATCTAGGGGTGCCGGATAAAAATCCTGCGTTGCCATGCCATATACAAACGTAATGCATGCCCCAAATAGTCCTGCCCAGCCTGTCGTCAAAACGGGCGGCATCTCTTTCATCACACGCACGCCAATAATAGAATACGTCGTCCAGGCTACCTGCGCGAGCAGGAAGAAAATATCGCCCCTATTGAAATCAAAATGGGTAATAACCTGCAGCGACCCATGACTGACAACGATAATGGCACCGGCAAAGGACAAAGTAATCCCCAGCCAGGCTTTTACCGGCAGCCGTTCGCGAATCCAAAAAGACGCAAAAAACGCCGTAATCGCCGGCGATGCTGCCGCAATAAGCGTACAGTTGGTGACAGTCGAAACCTGCAGCCCCGTAAACTGCAGTACATTGTTGATGCCAATACCGGTCACGCCCATCAACAGCAACGGAATCATGCATTGTTTCTTGGGAAGGATTCCTTCTCCCCGTGCCAGGGACAGCCCCAGCAAAAAGGCACCAATCAACACGTAGCGCATGGTCGTAATCGTCACCGGCGACCAGGCTGTGACCAGCCATTTAATACACAGCGGCTGAATGCCCCAGATAAAGGTCGTAGCAATTAAAATTGCATATGTTTTTTGTATCGTATTCATATATTTTTTTTACTGTCTGCACATACTACGCTGCATATACTAAAAACCGCTCTGTACAGAGCGGCTTTCAGCATATAAGAAGTATTTAAGAAAGTGGTATTAGATGTGTGCTTTTAGGTATATATTTATATGTGTTCGTAATAGATGTATGTTCGTATTAGTTGTGTTTGTTGGTTGGAAGTTTTTGTATTAAATATGAGCTTTTTCTTTGATGTATTTACGAGCTTTGATAGCATATTCCAGCGGATTTGCTTTAGCCGGATCTTGTTCAGCTTCTACGATGAACCAGCCGTCATAATCGCTGGCATTGATGATGTCAAAAATCGGTTCGAAATCAACATCGCCGTCGCCAGGAACAGTGAACATGCCAGCGCGAACGCCGTCGAGGAAGCTCATGTCTTCGGCTTTAACTTTATTGCGGATGTCCATGCGAACGTCTTTCAAATGGATGTGGCGGATACGCGGCAAGTATTTTTTAAGAATTGCCAAGTAATCTTCGCCGGAGCATACGAGATGGCCCGTATCATAGAGAAGGAATACGAGGTTCGGGTCTGTCATTTCCATGAGGCGGTCGATTTCTTCTGTCGTCTGAACGCCTGTGCCCATATGATGATGGTATGTCATGGTAAGACCGATTTTTTTAGCTACAGCGCCCAATTTGTTGAGGCCTTCAGCAAGAGTTTTCCACTGTTCTTCTGTGTTGGTCGGTTTGCCTGCAAATACAGGAACGTCCAATTTACCCTGTACGGAGTTGCCCTGTTCTGCAACGTTGCAGAATTTAGCACCCATAGCTTTCAAAAATTCGCAGTGTGCGATGAAGTCTTTTTCGACTTGTTCATACGGCTGTGTTAAAAGGAAAGAGCTGAACCAAGCGCTGGCGATGGACATGCCGCGGAGATCCAATGCTTTTTTCAAAACAACGGGATCTTTCGGGTATTTGCCGCCTACTTCACAGCCTGTGAAGCCAGCCAATGCCATTTCGCTGACACATTGTTCAAATGTATTTTCCTTGCCGAGATCGGGCATGTCATCGTTTGTCCAAGCAATCGGTGCAATGCCTAATTTAATGTTTGCCATAATTAAAATCCTCCTAAAAATATATGCAAAAGGGAATTGTTTCCTTGGGAAATCCCTTACCTGGGAACAGTATTCCCAGGTAAGATGTTCCTAAAACTGTGTACAAAAAGGAATCCCTTTACGCCCTAGTCTGTCTATTAGTATTTTCTTGCTTTTTCGAAGTTCGGTACCATGAGATTCTGGTATACATCTTGAATCTTTTGGCTCTTGGATACCTGGGCTACGCCTACGCGCCACCAGTCGCCATAGCCGTGAACCATCGTCTTTGGCAGTACTTTTACATCGATCAGCGTGGAAACAGTCTGTTTCTTTGCATCTTCCAAGGCAGCTTTCAATTCGTCTGCGCTGTGGACTGTATAGGTTTTGCAGCCATAGGATGCGCCGTTCATTGCGAAGTCCATCGGTACAAAGCCGCCGTCCAGTTTGCCTGTTTCCGGATTGCGGAAACGGAATTCTGTACCAAAGCTGCCCTGGCCGTGGCCGATTTCCAAGTTGTTGATGCAGCCGTTTGTCATGTTGTCGAATACGATAACGTTGATTTTCTTGTGTTCGGCAATAGACTGCGGCAATTCGGAATGAAGCATCATGTATGCGCCGTCGCCGACGAGAGCATAGACTTCTTTGTCCGGTTCAGCGTATTTTACGCCGAGTGCTGCATTGACTTCATAGCCCATGCAGGAGAAGCCGTATTCTACATGATAGCCGCCTACGCAGGTCGGACGGAATGCGCGCTGCAAGTCACCGGGAAGAGAACCGGATGCGCCAACGACAACAGCATGTTCGCCGATGTTTTCGTTGATAACGCCGAGAGCGCGGGTCTGCGGCAAGGAAGAACCTGTCAACTTGATAAATTCTTCGCTGACTTTGGCAAAGTCCAAATCATCGTTGACTTCCGGCACAAAGTCTTTGCCCGTGTAGTCGAGGTGATAGATGCGGTCGATTTCGGCATCATTTTTAGCTTTGGCTTCAGCAACTTCTGTCGTGTAGCCAGCTTTCCAGCCAGTCTGTTCCAATGCAGCCTGCAAATCTTCGAGGCAGGCTTTGGCGTCGCCTACAACCTGTACGCCGTCCATTTTGTATGCATGGAATTTGGAAATGTTGAGGTTGACATAATCAACATCCGGATTCTGGAACAACCATTTGGAAGATGTCGTGAAGTCTGTATAACGAGTACCTACGCCGATAACGCAGTCTGCGTCTGCACCGATTGTGTTGGCGCCTAAGCAGCCTGTTTCACCGATGCCGCCAAGGTTGAGCGGATGTTTCCAGTCAATTGTGCCTTTGCCGGCCTGGGTTTCGCCGAAAGGAATGCCGAATTTTTCAGCAAATGCTTTGAATTCTTCTTCGGCTTCGGAATATTTGACGCCGCCGCCAAAAATAAGAATTGGTTTTTTCTTCGTTTTAATCAATTCCACAGCTTCCTGGATAGCGCGGGCTGTTGGACGGGGACGATCGATATGATGTACGCGTTTTTTGAAGAAGTATTCCGGATAATCGTAAGCTTCGCCTTCTACGTCCTGCGGCAAAGCGAGGCAGACAGCGCCTGTTTCAGCAGGATCTGCCAATACGCGCATAGCATGGATAGCAGCCTGCATGAGAATTTCCGGACGGGTAATGCGGTCCCAGTATTTGCAGACAGCTTTGAATGCGTCGTTTGTCGTAATGCTCAAGTTGTTCGGCTGTTCCATCTGCTGGAGTACCGGATCCGGCTGACGGTCGGAATAGGTATCGCCCGGTAAGAACAAGACAGGAATGCAGTTTGCTGTAGCCGTAGCTGCTGCTACAATCATGTTGGCAGCGCCGGGGCCTACGGACGATGTGCAGGCATACATCTGTTTGCGGCGTTTTTGTTTTGCAAAGCCCATAGCCGTATGTGCCATCCCCTGTTCGTTACGGCCCATATGGACGATGAGATGGCCCGGATCTTCTTCCAAAGCCTGGCCAATGCCTACGACATTGCCGTGGCCAAAGATACCGAACACGCCTTCAAACATCGGTGTTTCTTTGCCGTCAAATTCAATATATTGGTTATTGAGAAACTTAACGAGAGCCTGTGCTACCGTCAGTCTAATTGTCTTTGCCATGTTAATCTCCTTTAAAAACGTATTTCTTATTTATGAGGTTCCCAGATTTTAGCGTCTTTATCAAGCAGCCATACATGTTCCGGTACGTCCGTACGCGTCTTTTTCCAAGGATCGTTTGGGAGGTGACGAATCATCCAGCTGTACCACATCGCATAGCCCGGAGCTGCTACCTGCGGATGCATATAGCCGCTGGAAAGTTCAGACCATGTGTTTTGTTTAATCATGAACACGTTGTCGCCGATGAAGCAAGCGCCAAAGCCTTGCGGTTTGTCAAATTTGTACGTATATACTTCCGGCTGCGGATGTGTATGGGGAATGTAGCCGGACCAACGTCCCGGGCTGGTAATAACTTCGCCGTTGACCATGTTGGAATACGGTGCGTTGTCATAGTCAAAAATCGTGCGGACAGTACGTTCTGCCGTGGAATTCCAAACACCTTGGCCAAAAATATCGCACTGTACGTCTTCCGGACGGTAAAATACCGGTTCAAAGTCTTTTTCGTTGACAGTTTTCTGAATCAATACTTCCGAAACAGTCAAGGCTTTGATAACGACTTTTTTGCCGTGCGGTACATGGAGACAGAACGGGTTTTCGTCAAAAATAGAATCGCGGTGCATGACTTCCGTTTTGCCGTCCCACGTAATTTCTACTTTACCCGTAACAATAACAAATGCTGTTTCCTGCAAAGCATCTTCAAATTCAACGATTTCATTGGCATCCATTTCCTGATAGCCAATATCCATGAGCATATCGCTGTGACGAGTCGTCATTTCGTTATAGCCGTGTTTTAATTCGCCTAATTCACCGAGTCTCATATTCTGTCTCTCCAATCCAATTCCGTAATAACTTTTTCATCTTTATGTTCTTCCATAAATGCGTCAATCTGTGCAACGGTCTGCATCGCGTTGGAGCAGCTGTGGCTAGCTACGACCATCGCTGCATGAGCCGTGCCGTACTGCAGGGCTTTGGGAACTTCCCAGCCATGGAGCAAGCCGTGAATGAAAGCGCTGCCGTATGCGTCGCCGCCGCCGAAAGATTTCAACAGTTTGATATGGTACGATTCAACTTTGTATGCGTGCTGATCTGCTGTATAGCCGATAGAACCTTTTTTGCCGTGTTTGATGATGACGATTTTGCTGCCGGAGGCAATGTATTTTTCAGCCAATTCATGGTCAGCAATGCCGCTGTCTTCCGGAAGACCTTCTGTCAAATCGATTTCTTCACGGGAACCGATGACAATATCACTCTGGCTGGCTACGATAGAATAGTAAATGGAAATATCTTCTTTGGATTTCCATGTATATTCACGATAGTCAACGTCGAAAATAACTTTAACGCCGTGTTTTTTTGCATAGCGAAGAGCCAGCAGGCAAGCTTCGCGGGACGGGCTGGCAGCCAGTGCCGTACCGGAAATCAGCAAGATTTTGCTGTCTGCAATATATTCTTCAGAAATATCCTGCGGCGTAATCATGAGGTCAGCAGCCTGGTTGCGGTACATGAGGAGCTGGCTGTCTGTAGGGCTGGAAATTTCCGTAAAGGTCAAGCCCAATTTTTCGCCGTTTTTAGCGCGGGTCATCTGGGTTGTATCAATGCCGCGTTCGTTGAAGTAGTTGATAATGAAATCACCGAACTGGTCATCGGATACGCAGCCGATAAAGCCAACGTTGTTGCCCAATTTATTGATGCCTACGGCAAGGTTTGCCGGAGAACCGCCGAGATACATCGAAAAAGTTTCTACTTTATCAAGGGTACGGTTTAATTCGTTCGGATTGAAGTCGATAGTTGCGCGGCCAATGAGAACGATATCTCTTTTTTTAGATTGATCAAATTCAATAAGTGCCATGGTCTGTCTCCTTATACTCTGTTTTTCTGATTGAAAATCAACATATGTTTTTTGATATTTTCGTATGCGCCTTGTACAGCTGCATCACTAATATCAAAGTAGTTTGCTTTTGGATTGGCAGCCACTGTCTGTTTGATATGGCTGGCTACGCTGTCATAGGATGCTGTCGCAATATTAATCTTCTTGATGCCGTTGTGCAGGCAGTTGTGGAAATCATCTTCTGTAAGGCCTGTACCGCCGTGCAGTACCAGCGGGCATTTGACAACTGCGGCAATTTCCTTTAAGCGGTCAATACGAAGCTGCGGTTTTTGCACATAATTGCCGTGTGCCGTGCCAATAGCGACTGCCAAGGCATCTACGCCTGTTTCTTCGGAGAAACGTACAGCTTCTTCTACACTCGTTACTAACACATCGACACTCTTGTAGTCGCCTTCAGCACCGCCGACGCGGCCGATTTCAGCTTCTACAGAGGCACCGTAGGATTCAGCCATCCGTTTGACTTCTTTTGTCCGTTCGATGTTTTCATCGAGGGGATATTTGGAACCGTCAAACATAACAGACGTAAATCCCAAGGCTAATGCCAAATGAATCGTTTCTAATGTCGAGCCATGGTCCAAATGAACAGCTACCGGCACATGTGCTTTTTTGCCGGCTGCTACCATAATCGGTCCCAGCAAATCTAGCGGGGAATATTTCAAACGGCCTTCGGCAATTTGAATGATAAGCGGTGTCTGAATTTCTTCAGCAGCTTTGATAGCACCCATTGCCATTTCCATGTTAGATACATTGAACGCGCCAATGGCATAGGAATTATCTTTGACAGAACCCAATACTTCTTTTAAGGTAACTAATGACATTCGTCTCGAATCCTTTCTAATGTTTAGTACAATTTCTTGTAGATTTCGATAAGGTCTTCTTTGGTAGGAATACGCATTGTGTTCTGCGGGCTGCCGCTTTCTAATGCGTCGCTTGCCATTTTATCGAGCTGTGCAAAGAAATCTTCTTTGGCAACGCCCAATTCTGCCAATGTCGGAATGCCCACTTCTTTGCAGAAACGAGTAACTTCTTTGACAAATGCCTGCGCTGCTTCTTCATCCGGCGTGTTTTCATCAGCTACGCCCATGATGCGGCCAATCGTAGCAAAGCGGTCGGTATTTTCTTTGATAGCAAATTCCATGCAGGCCGGCAGCAAAATAGCATTGGATACGCCGTGAGCGATGTGGAACAATGCGCCAATCGGGCGGCTCATGCCGTGTACAATCGTAACGGAAGCATTCGTAAAGGCAATGCCTGCTTCCAAAGCAGCTACGGACATCTGCATGCGTGCTTCTACATTCTGGCCGTCTTTGTAGCAAATCGGCAGATTTTTGTGAATCTTTTTGATAGCTGACAAAGCAAACATATCCGTCATCGGAATAGCTTTGCGGGATGTATAGGCTTCGATAACGTGCGTCAATGCGTCAATACCGGTTGCAGCCGTTACTTTCGGAGGAGCTGTCATCGTAAAGGTCGGATCGACAACTGCCAAGTCCGGAATCAAGGACGGGCCGCCGAGAAGCATTTTAACATTGGTTTCTGTATCGGCAATAATCGTATTTTTTGTAGCTTCGGAACCTGTGCCGGCTGTTGTCGGGATAGCTACGATAAAAGGAACGGGCATATCAATCACGGTATGCATGTAATCACGAAGTTTACCTGGGCAGACCGTAAGCATAGCAATCGCTTTGGCTGTATCCATCGGGCTGCCGCCGCCTAAAGCAATCAGGAAATCGCAGCCTTCTTCTTTATAGATTTTCAAGCCTTCGTCAACAATAATATCTGTCGGTTCGGTATTGGAGCCGTCATAGATAACGTACGGAACATTGGCAGCTTTCAATGCATTTTCTACTTTAGCGGCATTACCAAATTTTACCATCATCTGGTCCGTAACGATAAGGGCTTTTTTACCTTTACCCTGGATATGCTGACCTAATTCTGCAATAACGTTTGGCCCGGAAATAATTTTACGGGGCATCATAAATACTTCTGACATAGCAATCTCTCCTTCGATAACATCATACACTTATTTTGGTTATGTTTTGGCTTTGTTGATATGTATAATGTAACACTTAATCATTTATCAGTCAATATTTGTTCATGATTTTTTCTCAAAAAAACAAAATACTGAAGTTTTTTATACAAAAAGTGACAAATGTCGGGTATTTTGTTACCCCCCCCCCCCCATTTCATTACTCATCATTTTACAAAGAAATAAATAATATTTATTGTTGTCTTTTGGTATAATTTCCTATATAATCAAAGATACAATAACTATTATATTTTTTATCGTCTAAAAATACTGTATGATAACACACTCGCCTACAGCATGTCATATACTGCAAATCTAATCAGAAAGGTCCTTCATTTTTATGAAAATCACACGAATCAACAATATACAAAAAATGCTGGAAAAAGAACACAGTCTTTCCATCAATCATCTTTGCGAAGTCTTTCAGGTCTCCAAAAACACTATCCGCCGCGATATTGCCGAATTGGACAAACGGGGGCTCATCAACAAAGTGTACGGCGGCATTACACTGAAAGAAACAGATTCTATCGAACCATTTACACAGCGTCAATCCAAAAACTCCTTGAAAAAACAGCGGGTTGCCCAAATGGCTGCTTCGTTAGTTCAAGACAATGACGTCATTTTCATTGATTCCGGTACGACGACGCTGCATATGATTCCCTATTTACTGGAAAAGAAAAATCTAACGATTATTACGGCCAGCGTCAACGTCATCAATGCAGCTATTTCCTGTGCCACATCCAAGACATTCAATCTCATTGCCACAGGCGGCACGCTCTACTACCCCTCTATGGCCTTTGTCGGCCCGAGCGTACTCCATTGTCTGGACAACTACAACATGTCCAAAATCTTTTTGGCATCTACAGGTATCTCCATCGAAAACGGCGCCACCAATGCTTCCATTGCCGAAAATGAAATCAAAAAGAAACTGATTCAAAAACCCGGTGAAAAACATTTGCTCATTGATTCTTCCAAACTGGATGTCACGTCGCTGATGACCTTCTGTCCTCTGACTGATTTGAACAGCATCGTTCTCGACAGTCCCGCACCGGATAAATACGTTCAATACTGTAAAAAGAATCACATCCAGCTGCTCATTGCGCCGGAAGAATATATATAAACAAACTATACTAAAAAACACGTTTTCTGCATTACGTTGTGCAGAAAACGTGTTTTTTATGTCTTACATTCCTCTGTATTCATTCTTTTTCGTGTCACCGAAAAAAAATCAATATTCTAAATCAGTGTTCCTTTGACCTATTTTTTCTTGTAAACGTATCGTTTAACATATCAATGTACTTTTCTTTCTGTGCAGACAGAATGCCGGGACGGTTCCCGGACACCCTCTGTTATTCATTCTTTTTCGTCCCGCCGAAAAAGAACGAATCAAGATAAGCAGAGAGCCGAAATCTTTGATTTCGTGCGAATCGCTTAGGCATCGCAAAAGGCGGCCGCCCGAAACTCCCATTCCTTTGAGAATGCCTGTCATGGCTAAATGGGCGAAACTCGCTTCGCTCAAACAAACGCCCATTTTTAACGCCATGCCATTCATTCTCATTGTGCGGCAAAGCCGCACAACCAGTCATTCCC
>SAMEA104315424__coassemble_415_pt1 | contig 42847 bp, 39 predicted proteins | sample SAMEA104315424__metabat2_low_PE_027 | metagenome-assembled genome bin SAMEA104315424 (sample SAMEA104315424) | gut metagenome | biome: Monkey gut; feature: monkey-associated habitat; material: faeces | place: China | collected 2013
GAGCGCCTGCCTTACAAGCAGGATGTCAGCAGTTCGATCCTGTTATCGCCCACCAAAATCTTTTTTCAAGGCATACACAAATGTGTATGCCTTTTTTCTGTACGTACAGCGGCTCTAAGAAGTATGCATATCCTAGGTGCTTCTATGGCCCGGTTCTTGTAAAAACAAGCAACATGACGCGCAGTGTTAGTTAAACGACGCAGTAAAAGGCAATAGTACTGTATGGACACAGAAATGGGACAACAGCGGTTCGCCGTGAAAAAACAGTAATTTCATTGCTGAAAGGGGATACAATGTTATATAATAAAAAGATACAAAACGCAGAAAGGAGGGACTGGCAGTGTCATCGTTAGGAACAGTTTTGCGGAAAGAAAGAGAAAAACAGGGACGGACACTGAAAGAAGTTTCTGATGCGTTAAACATAAAAACAGCGTATTTAGAGGCCTTGGAAAAAGACTCGTATGATGATATTCCAGGTGTTGTTTTTGTAAAAGGGTTTACTCGCAACTACGGCAATTATTTGGGCTTAGACGGAGCCGCTTTGGTTCAGCAGTATAAAGGAGCTTTTGCTGCTACGGTTCCCCAGCCGGATGTACGGCCGGCTGCAGTGCAGCACACGTCTCAAAAACCGAAAAAAGATGGTAAAAAAAGAACGAAACAGGGCAAATGGCCGGAAATTACGATTATTGCCGGCATTGTTATTTGTCTGCTGCTTATCATTTGGATTTTAGTATAGAGGAAATATATGGCAGATAATTTTTTAGTAACAAGCCGTGCGGATATGAAACGGCGCGGCTGGGAGCAGTTGGATTTTGTGTATATCAATGGCGATGCGTATGTAGACCACCCCGGTTTTGCTGCCGCTGTCATTGGCCGGGTTCTGGAAAGCCGGGGATACCGTGTTGGCATTATTTCACAGCCTGACTGGCATAGTGCCGAACCGTTTAAGGCATTGGGCAAACCGAGACTGGCGGCTTTGATTACGGCAGGCAATCTGGATTCCATGCTCAATGAAAAAACGGCGGCTAAAAAATTTCGCAGTAAAGATAATTATTCTCCCGGCGGTGAAGCGGGCAGGCGGCCTGAACGGGCGACGATTGTCTATGCGAACCGCATGCGTGAAGCCTACAAAGACGTACCGATTGTCATTGGCGGAATTGAAGCCAGCCTGCGCCGGTTTGCCCATTATGATTACTGGTCGAATAAAGTGCGCCATTCTATTTTGCTGGACAGCAAGGCCGATATTTTGAGCTACGGCATGGGTGAGCATTCCGTCGTGGAAATTGCCGATGCACTGGCAGAAGGCAAGACCGTGGCAGAAATGTACAATATTCGCGGCATTTGCTATGTGACAAGTCATGCCCCTGTGTCTGCGCACACTGTCATGTGTCCGTCATATGAAGAAGTCAAAGCCAGCAAGAAGGCATTTGCCAAGGCGTTTAAAATACAGTATGAAGAGCAAGACCCGTTTTACGGCAAGACGATTATTCAGCCTTCAGAAAATCGCTTTTTGGTTCAGACACCGCCGGCGCTGCCGCTGACGACCAAAGAAATGGATGCGATTTATGAATTGCCTTTTCAGCGGCGTTGGCATCCGGATTATGATGCAGCTGGCGGAGTACCGGCTTTACAGGAAGTGCAGTTCAGCCTGACGAGTCAGCGCGGCTGTTTTGGACACTGTCATTTTTGTGCAATTACCAGCCATCAGGGCCCGATTATCCAAAGCCGCAGTCATGAATCTCTCCTGCGTGAAGCCAAGCATATGACGCATTTGCCGGGATTTAAAGGATATATTCATGATGTAGGGGGGCCAACGGCCAATTTCCGCCATCCGGCCTGTCAAAAACAGTTAAAGGCAGGTGTCTGCAAAAACAAACATTGCATTGGCAGTGAAATTTGTCCCAATCTGGACACGTCCCATGAGGACTATCAGAAGCTGCTCAGAGAAATCCGCAGCCTTCCCGGTGTAAAAAAAGTGTTTGTACGTTCAGGCCTTCGGTATGACTATGTGTTGGCAGATCACAACAAGAAATTTGTTGAAGAATTGTGCCAGTATCATGTCAGCGGCCAGCTGAAAGTAGCACCGGAACATGTCGTCAAACATGTAACGGATTTGATGGGAAAAGCCGATATACATGCCTTTTTGAAATTTAAGGATTGGTTTGACGAAGCCAATCGCAAATTGGGAAAAAAACAATATTTAGTGCCATATTTTATGTCCAGCCATCCGGGATGCACATTGAACGATGCTATTGCGCTGGCGGAATTTCTGCGTGATATGCATATGCAGCCTGAACAGGTGCAGGATTTTATTCCTACGCCGGGCAGTCTTTCGACGGCGATGTATTACACCGGCATGAATCCGCTGACCGGAGAAGCCGTTTATGTGGCGCGGCGGCCGGAAGAAAAACAAATGCAGCGGGCTTTGATGCAGTACAAAAATCCGGCTAATTACGATATTGTTTACAAAGCATTATGTCTGGCCGGACGCAGGGACTTAATCGGTTTTGGACCCAAATGCCTGATTGCGCCGCGCAGCATGCGAAAAAAGCAGGGCAGACAGCAGCATACGGCATCCGGGCATCATGCATGGCGCAGCCCGGGAAGAAGCAATCAGAGAAGGGCTGGACGAGGTAAAAAATGAAACGATATATACCATTAGTTTGTGTCATCGTTTTTATTGTGGCACTGCTGGGGTTTAGCAATTATATATGGTATGAGCAGCAGCGACAGCAGGAAGAACAATCTTCCTATGAAACGGAGCGGCACATTGTGGCCGTTTCGGATATGCCGGCTGATGTCAATGCTGAGTTGTCTGCCGCTTTTTATAAACAAACAGGCATGCATGTGCAGATTATCAGTAAAACAGATGATGAACTGCACCAGCAGATGAAAACGGCACATGCCGGAGAGATGCCGGATGTACTCATAGCTGCTGAACCGGTGCTGCGGCAGGCTGCAGCCGTACAGCAGCTGAAGCCATATGCTTCGATACAGACGGAAACCGTACCGTATGCGTTTAAAGATGCAGACGGGTATTGGAACGGCCTTTGGCTCAATCCGATGGTTTTTGTTGTCAGTTATGAATACCATGCCAGACGCGGTATAGAAATACATACATGGGATGATTTGCTGCGCGATCCGATGCTGACAATTGCCTTTCCGGATTTGGCATCTATGGATATGGCCGGTGATTTTCTTTGTTCTCTTGTTGAAGTCAATGGCAGCGAAGAAGCGGGGTTGTATCTGCGGGCACTGCAGTCTCATGTGGCAGCCTATTCCAAATCCATGGCTTCCAGTGTACGCCGCGTAGCCAGCGGGGAAGTCAATTTAGGGGTTGTTGACGCAGTGACGGCACGGCAGTATCGGCAGGACGGCGCGCCTATTTATATCTTATACCCTCGCGATGGGACATCTTATTGGCTGACTGGCGCGGCTGTGACCGTGCAGTGCCAGGATGAAGAATTGGCCGCAGTTTTTGTAGAATGGCTGTATTCCCCTGATGTAGATGCCGTGCTGCGGAAAAATCATTTATACTTTACATATGCCAGTGAAACGGCACGAAAAATATTAGATTCACAAGGACAGGAACTTGTCTTGTTCCCGACAAAAAAACAATATACTGATGCAGGCCGCCGGGATTTGCAAAATTGGTGGATAAAATCAGTGCGCTTTGGAAAGGACGAATAGATTGGAAAAAATTGGATTTGTTAGCTTAGGCTGCTCAAAAAACCTGATTGATACAGAAGTAATGCTGGGGATTCTCAAAGACCGCCATATGGAAATTACAGAAGACTTGGCACAAGCAGATATTATTATTGTCAATACGTGTACGTTTATTGAAAAAGCAAAAGAAGAATCCATCAATACAATTTTGCAGGCAGCTAAATACAAACAAGACGGCCGCTGCCGTATGCTCATTGTGACAGGCTGCTTGAGCCAGCAGTATAAAGAAGACTTGCTGAAAGAAATGCCTGAAATTGATGCACTTTTGGGAACTGGTTCATGGGACCGTATTTGGGAAGCCATTGATTCTGTAGAGCATGGCAAAAAAGCCTGCTTTATGGATAACGTGAGCCATTTGTACGACCAAAACACGAGCCGTTTGCGGACGACACCGGCGTACAGTACATATGTCAAAATCGGGGAAGGATGCAATAATGGCTGTACGTTCTGCATTATCCCGCATGTCCGCGGCCCGCTGTGCAGCCGTCCTGTAGCATCCGTCGTGGCAGAAGTAGAGAAACTGGCTGCTGACGGCGTAAGGGAAATCAATTTGATTGCTCAGGATACGACAAGCTATGGCGTCGATTTAGCAGGCCATTCTCTCTTGCCTGAACTGCTGCGCCAGCTCGTCAAAATTGAAGGAATCCGCTGGATTCGTTTATTCTATTTATATCCGCATTATTTTACGGATGAATTGATGGATCTTATTGTAAAAGAAGATAAAATCTGTCCGTACGTCGATTTGCCGCTGCAGCATATTTCACAGACTGTCCTGCAGCGTATGAACCGCCGCGACAGTGAAGATGATGTACGGCAGCTGGTAAAAAAACTGTGCAGTCATGGCCGCAAGCTGACCTTGCGCTCGACGTTTATTGTCGGCTTCCCCGGTGAAACAGAAGAAGAATTTCAATCCCTTTGCGATTTTGTCCGTGAAGCCGAATTTGATGATGTTGGTGTCTTTACGTACTCCCAGGAAGATGGCACGCCGGCGGCTAAGATGCCCAATCAAATTCCGGAAGACGTGAAGGAAGAACGGTATCACACATTGATGGCTATTCAAGCCAAAGTATCGGAACACCGCAATCAGGAACTGGAAGGGACGCTGCATACGATGCTGGTCGAAAAAGTAACGGAAGAAGACGGCGTGCGCCAGGCTGTCGGCCGGATTGAAATTCAGGCACCGGATGTAGACGGGCTGACATATTTGGAAAATGCAGAAGGTGTAGAAGAAGGAGATATGATTCCCGTTCGTATCGCTCAGGGATTTGCGTATGATTTAGTTGCTGAACAAGTCTAAATGAGGTGAGCATGTGTTAGTAGAATTGGTGACGACAGGCTCCGAGCTGCTGCTGGGAGAAATCGTCAACGAAAATGTGCAGTATTTGTCACGAAAACTAAATGCCTTAGGCTATTCGATTGTTTATCATACGACGGTTGGGGATAATCCGCAGCGGATGGAAGCTGTGCTGCGGACGGCACTTAGCCGGGCGGATATGGTGATTACGACAGGCGGTTTGGGACCGACCCAGGGAGATATGACGAAAAAAATAGGTGCCAAGGTGTTGGGACTGCCGATGGAACTGCATCCGGAAATTATAGAATCGATTGCCCAGTGGGTCGAAGCCCATCATCCCGGCAGAGGATTGACAGAAAACCAAAAACGGCAGGCCATGATTCCTAAGGGAGCGACGATATTTGCTAATGGGGCAGGTACGGCTCCCGGCGTGGCGATACAGCATCATGGCAAAGTGCTTGTCCACCTGCCGGGACCGCCGATGGAAATGCGCTGGATGTATATGCATCGTCTGCGTCCTTGGCTGCTGCAGACATTTGGCTCTCAGGGATACATTAAATCTTTGTACATGAAGATTTATGACATGGGAGAAGCGTTTATTGAAGAAAAAGTAATGGATTTAGTAAAAAAACAGAGCAATCCGACGATTGCCATGTATGCACGTCCTGGTTTTGTTGAAGTACGCCTGACGGCGAAAGGAGCCAATGAAGACGAAGCGACGGCATTGCTGCAGCCATTAAAAGAAGAATTGCAGAAACGTCTGCACCGTGTCGCTGTCACGTATGACGATGAACCGATTGCTGCCTTGCTGGGACGCATCGTGCTGGCACAGCAGCTGACTGTCAGTGCGGCTGAATCCTGTACAGGAGGACTGGTCGGTTCATACATTACAGATATTGCCGGTGCATCAGAGTATTTCCGCGGTTCTGCCGGGACATACTGCAATGAGATGAAAGAACATATACTCGGTGTTTCGCATGATACGCTGGAAACCTATACGGCGGTCAGCGCACAGACAGCAGGCGAAATGGCAGAAGGAAGCCGCAGACTTTACCATTCGGATTTAGCTATCAGCACGACAGGCATTGCCGGCCCCGGCGGCGGCAGTGCGGCGCAGCCTGTAGGACTAGTCTATACAGGTATTGCCGGCCCGTGGGGAACGCAGACACATCGGAACGTGTATTTGGGCGACCGCACGGAAATTAAACGCCGGGCTGCAACCGGAGCTATTTATTATGCTGTGAAATATATTTTAGAACATATACATTAGGAGGCTGCTATGGAAGCAAAACAAACCGCACTTGAAAATGCAATGCGCAAAATTGAAAAAGATTTTGGCAAAGGCGCGATTATGCGTCTAGGTGATTTAGCTGATAAAATGAATTTGGAAGTTATCTCGTCAGGCTCCCTGGCAGTTGATTTGGCTGTCGGTGTTGGCGGTTATCCCCGCGGCCGTGTTATTGAAATCTACGGCCCGGAATCTTCCGGTAAAACAACGCTGGCTTTGCATGCTATCGCTTCTGCACAAAAAGCAGGCGGCATTGCGGCTTTTATTGATGCCGAACATGCGCTGGATCCGGTGTATGCCCGCCATCTCGGCGTAGATACAGCGGAACTGCTTATTTCGCAGCCGGACAACGGGGAACAGGCACTGGAAATTACAGAAGAACTCGTGCGCAGCGGTGCTGTGGATATTATCGTTGTAGACTCTGTAGCAGCGTTGGTACCTAAAGCCGAAATTGAAGGCGAAATGGGTGATTCCCATGTAGGGCTGCAGGCTCGCCTGATGAGCCAGGCACTGCGCAAATTGACTGGGATTATTTCCAAATCAAAAGCGATTGTCATCTTTATCAATCAGCTTCGTGAAAAGGTCGGTGTCATGTTTGGCAATCCGGAAACGACAACCGGCGGCAGAGCATTGAAGTTCTATGCGTCTATCCGCATGGAAATTCGCAAGGGCGAAGCCATTAAATCCGGCGGCGATGTCATTGGCAACAGAGCGCGCGTCAAAGTTGTTAAAAATAAAGTGGCACCTCCGTTTAAAAACTGCGAATTTGATATTATGTACGGCACCGGTATTTCCCGTGAAGGAACTATTCTCGATTTAGGCGCCTCGATGGACATTATCGAAAAGAGCGGCACTTGGTATTCGTATAAAGGCGAACGCTTGGGACAGGGTAAGGAAAATGTCAAAGTGTTCCTCAAAGAACATCCGGAAATTGCTGATGAAGTGGAAAAAATTATTCGGGATACTTTGGCAGCGGAACCGGAAAAGTTTGAAGAAGTCATGGAAGAAGAACCGATTACGGCAGCTCCGGAAGACACAGGGACAGCCAATACGGAAGAATAATACGGCATGAATTATAAAGAAGCTTATGCTAAGGCACTGCGCCTGCTCAATGTCCGGTTTCTCAGTGAAGGAGAACTGCGTCAGAAACTGCGCAGCCGTGATGCATCAGAAGAAATTATTGATGACGTAATCTCGATGCTGAAAAAGGAACACTTTATTGATGATGAACGGCTGGCTGCCGATGTATATCGCTATTACGTGCGCAAGGGACAGTATGGACATCTTTATATTGTCAATAAACTGCGGCACCGGCAGCTGCCCGTCCCAGAAGAACGAGAACCGCTGGATGAATACAGGCTAGCAGAACAGCTGGTTGCGAAACGGTTTGCAGATACAGAGACAGACAGCAGAAAAATTGCCAGATTTTTGCAAAACCGCGGCTTTTCAATTTCTGTTATACGAGATATACTGGATTGCTTTGTCTAACAGCAGTAGTACACGCAACATAGAGAGAAAAAAGGACTGCAACAAAATGAGTATTTTGCTGCAGTCCTTTTCCTATGCAGTTTGACGTGCATAGTTTGCTTCATTGCGATTGATTTTCTTTAGATTTCAACAAAAATAAAAAAATTTAAGAACAGCGCATGGCACATGATGACAAAAAATATGATAGTATAGTACTTTTGTCCAGCGGGTCAAAGATATGCAGAAAAGATACATCAGAAAAAATTATGCATGAAGGTTTATGACATAATGATTAATTTGTATGCCGAATTTTTGGCAGAACAGGTATAAATGGAAAGAATATATTTGATTCGGCAGGGATTTGTATTATAATAGACATGTTGGAATTTGAATTTAGAAACTTATTTAAGGAGTGGTCCCCAAATGAGATTTACAGATGATTTAAAAGCTCGTGTATCTAAAGCACAGAAAAAAATCGTTCTTCCGGAAACAAACAGCCGCCGTGTATTGAAAGCTGCTGAACGTGTTTTGGCTGACGGTTTTGCTAAAATTGTTCTCGTAGGCAAATTAGAACAGATAAAAAAAGACGCTGCTAAATTCCAGATTGACCTTACTGGTGTAGAAGTTGTCGATCCGGAAACATACTACCGTATGGATGAATTGTGTGCATATTTTGCAAAACGCCGTGAAAAGAAAGGTATGACTGTTGAAAAAGCACATGAAATCATGACGACAAACTATACATTCTTTGCTGCCGGCCTTGTTGCTCTCGGCGAAGCAGACGGCGTTGTATCCGGTGCTGCTACGACTTCTGCAGACGTTATCCGCGCAGGCCTTCAGGTTGTTGGCCCCCGTCCTGGCAATAAAACTGTATCTTCTGCATTTATTCTGTTGACAAACACTCCGCAGTACGGCGACAATGGTATTCTCGTATTGGGTGACTGCGGCGTTATTCCGAATCCGACATCCGAACAGCTTGCAGATATTGCCTGCATCTGCGTAGAACGTGCCCGTCGTACAGTTCAGATTTTGAACCCGAAAGTTGCTTTCCTTTCCTACTCCACGAAAGGTTCCGGCGCTGGCGAATCTGTTGATAACGTTCGCGAAGCTGTAGAAATCTTGAAAAAACGCAATGTTGACTTTGAATTTGACGGCGAATTGCAGGCCGATGCTGCATTGGTTCCTGAAGTTGGCGAACACAAAGCTCCAGGCTCTAAAGTTGCTGGTCATGCCAATGTCCTCATTTTCCCGAACCTCGATGCTGCTAACATTGGTTATAAGATGGTTCAGCGTTTTGCAAATGCAACAGCCCTTGGCCCATTGGTTCAAGGCTTGGCAGAACCGATTCTTGACTTGTCTCGTGGCTGCTCCTCTGAAGACGTTGCTGACGTAGTTGCAGTTTGCTGCTCCGATGCTATTACAGCCGACATTTATAAAAAAGAAATGGCTGCTAACGCCAATAAATAATATAAGCTATTAGCTGTCTATCATAAAAAGAAAGGTACCGTACAAAACTTTAGTTTTGTACGGTACCTTCTTTTTTTAATCCCTTATAATAAGGTTAAATTACGGATTTAAATTGAACCATTGAACCTTATTATATTAATCGTTATTCCAGTAAACGTATCGTTTACATATGCAATGTACTTTTCTTTCTGTGCAGCAGAAAGAAAAGTACCAAAAGAAAGAAGCCGCCGACCAGAACTCCCGCTCCCTTGCCAGCCAAAGGGCTTACTAAACGGTTGTAAGCTTGACGGGGCGGTGGAGCGCTATGAAAGAAGTCACGTTGCTGCTGCCAGCACAACCGTTTTTTACGTAAGCCCTTCGTCTGCCATGCTGACGCAACGGTCGCTCCCGTAATGGTCGGTGTCGTCCGTCATGCAGAATAGATTTCGCTTGGTTGTCGAGAAAGTCCATTGGACAAAAAACGGTAGCAAACATCGGCTCATCCATATGAGTAGTTTGCTATATGTGTCGTAATTCGTTCAGAAAAATTTTATCTGACGTTTCATGGAAACGAAGATATTTTTCCAGCATACACGTATCCGTAATTGCTTGTATTTGTCCTCAAGCCGCCCCGTTACGGGAATGACTGGTTGGGCGGCTTTGCCGCACAATGAGAATGAATGGCATGGCGTTAAAAATGGGCGTTTTGTTTGAGCGAAGCGAGTTTCGCCCATTTAGCCATGACAGGCATTCTCAAAGGAATGGGAGTTTCGGGCGGCCGCCTTTTTCTTGATTCGTTCTTTTTCGGCGGCACGAAAAAGAATGAATAACAGAGGGTGTCCGGGACCCATCTCGGCATTCTGGCCGCGCAGAAAGAAAAAGTACATACGCCAATGTAAACGGTACGTTTACAAGAAAAATGGGCAAAAGGGATATATTCCCTCGGAATGTTGACTCTTTTTTTCGGCGGCACGAAAAAGAATGAATAGATGAGAGGGTGTTGGGAACCGTCCCGGCATTATTTCCCTTCATTTCTTATGCGCCGCCGTTTATTGCCGACGACCATAGTCGGACTGAGGGTGCGGTAGGCCATGTAGGTAAAAAACATAAAACCAAATAAAAACACCAATGCGTAGTCCTCTGTCAGCGGTGCATCCTGCGAAAAATAGCATGCGCATCCCAAGGTAAGAAGAAGACTGGCATACATAGAGATGGTTACGCACCATGTACGCTGGCCCCGGTCGCGCAGGGTATAAAAGTCTTTATATTTAACATACATAATACCAGTTGAAATAAGCAGTACTGCTGCGACAATACCGGAAAAGATGACGCTAATCTGCAGATACAGAGATACCAAAAGGACAATCATCAAGGTAAATGTTCCTAAAAAAATGTTTTTTTGCAGCCGTAAATCGGTCATGTTTTCTTGCTCTTCCTGCAGATGACGGTTACGCGGTCGAACCATATGAAACACCTCCCTTCGTCGTCATTATCATACATATTATAGCATATTTTAGAAGAAAAATAGGCTGTAATGATTGACAAGGGTCTGTGCATCGTGGTAATCTAAATGAGGATACTCTAAAAGAGAATTGCGTGTCAGCCCGTTGGGAATTCCCCAAACGGGCTATTTTTATACCCCCCAGGAGGAGTAGATAGACATGAAAGCGATAAAAACATATGACGTTATCATCATTGGTGCCGGTCCGGCAGGTATTTTCACAGCGTTGGAATTGGCAGATAAAGGTTTGCAGATATTGATGGTAGAAAAAGGGCAGGATATTCGGGAACGAATTGCTACCAGCAGAAATAAAAATGCGCTTTCCAAAGATAAAGTTCGCAATGTGGTCTGCGGCTGGGGCGGAGCCGGCGCGTTTAGTGACGGCAAGCTGACATTGACCACCGAATACGGCGGCAATTTGGATGACTACATGTCCAAAGCAGAATTAATGGAAAAAATAGATTATGTTGATAGTGTATACTGCCGGTTTGGCGGCGCGGACAGAAAAGTATACGGCGATGAAAATAAAGATAAAATCAGAGATATACAGCGGAAAGCAGCTGCTGCAGATCTCCGCTTGATTCCTGCCCGCATTCGGCACTTGGGAACTGACGTCAATGCACAAATACTGACGAATATGAGAGATTTTCTTGACGGCAAAGTGGATATTATGGCAGATACGGCTGTAGACCATATTGTCGTAGACAATGGTCGGATTCAGGGCGTGTTGATTCAAGACCAGTTTTATGCCTGCCGCTATTTGGTCAGTGCGCCGGGCCGAGAAGGTTCTGAATGGTTTATTCATGAAGTCAGCAAGCTGGGATTGGAATTGACATCTAATGCCGTGGATATTGGCGTGCGTGTTGAAATGCCGGCAGAAGTACTGGAAACAATTACGGATGTTGTTTACGAATCCAAGCTGATTTACTTCAGCCAGTCCTTTGATGACCGAATTCGTACATTCTGCATGAATCCCTATGGTTTTGTCGTAGAAGAAAACAATGACGGCCTGCTTACTGTCAACGGTCACAGCTATGCGCATAAACGCAGTGAAAACACGAATTTTGCGATTCTTGTTTCTAAAAAATTTACGCAGCCATTCCATGAACCGATTAAATACGGCAAATACATTGCTAATTTGGCAAACATTCTCGGCGGCGGCGTTATCGTGCAGCGGCTCGGTGATTTGCTCGATGGCCGCCGCTCTACGCCGGAACGGATTCAGCGCGGCTTAGTACGGCCTACGATGCCCAATGCAACGCCAGGTGATTTGTCACTGGTCCTGCCGTATCGTCATTTGCAGGATATTAAGGAAATGCTCGAAGCACTGGATAAAATTGCACCGGGTGCCAACTCTCGTCATACGTTGTTATACGGGGTAGAAGTCAAATTCTATTCCAACCGTTTGGACCTGAGTCACAAATTGGAAACAAAAATCCCCAACTTCTTCGCTATTGGCGACGGTGCCGGCATTACCAGAGGTCTTGTACAGGCATCCGCAGCCGGTGTTACAGTGGGACAGGAAATATTGGCACGGGAAGAACACGCATAAATCTTTTGCATTTGCCAGCAAGTAGGATATAATCTAAGGTGACGCCCAGTTTATGAAAGGAGGAGGGAGACAATGGATAAGATTGCTTTGACTAAAATGGCCGCCTGCGCTGGGTGAGGCGCTAAAGTAGGAGCCGGTACACTGGCTCAACTGTTGGACGGGATTCCAACACGAAACGATAAAAGACTGCTGGTAGGCTATGATAAGAGCGACGATGCGTCGGTATATGCCGTCCGTGACGACTTGGCCCTTGTGCAGACCGTTGATTTCTTTCCTCCTATTGTTGACGATCCGTTTTTATTTGGACAAATAGCAGCAGCCAATGCGCTGAGTGATGTCTATGCCATGGGGGCAGAACCCAGGCTGGCTATGAACGTGATGTGCATTGCGCCGCAAATGGGGCAGGATGCGGTCAAAGCCGTTTTGGAAGGCGGCTACAGCAAAGCCTATGAAGCCAACGTCCTGATTACAGGAGGGCATACTATAGAGGACAAAGAACCGAAATACGGTCTCGCCGTCACCGGATTTGTCCATCCGGATAAACTACTGCGCAATTCTTCGGCAAAAGAAGGCGATGTGCTGATTTTGACAAAACCGCTGGGTGTAGGCATATTGATGACTGCCGCGCAGGGAGATTTTGTGGATGACAGCCTGCTCAAAAAATTATATGAACAAATGGCCTGCTTGAATAAAAAAGCCCGGGACATCATGATTCAGTATGATGTACACAGCTGTACGGATGTGACGGGATTTGGCCTGCTGGGCCATGCCTGCGAAATGGCACGGGGCAGCAAAAAAACGATTCACTTTGATCTATCGGCTATACCATACCATCAGGAAGCATACAAAATGGCTGCTATGGGATTGGTCCCTGCCGGTGCATACCGCAACCGTGATTTTGCCTCTCCGGATATAACCATGAAGCAGACAGCTGCGGAGCCGCTGCTGGATATATTGTACGATCCGCAGACGTCGGGCGGCTTGCTAATCGCTGTCGCAGAAAAAGATGCGTCTGTCTTGGAACGAAATTTGCAGGAGGCTATTCCTTGTGCAAAACGTATCGGCTATGTCACCAAGAAAGCAGAAACGGCTCTCGTATTAGAGTAAACGTAAAACTAGTATGATGAATAGGGTAAGAATGAAGTGTTTTAACCAGTTCTTGCCCTATTTTTTTTGACGAAAAGGAATGGGAATGTTGTGTGATATACACATTAACAAGAAAGGAAGAAAGAGAATGAATGCATCGTTAGTATCTTGTACGACAGAGGACGTAGACGTACTTCGGGCGTTATCTATCAAGACATTTTATGAAACCTTTGCGGCTATGAATTCGGCAGAAAATATGAAAACCTATTTGGAGCAGGCATATGACAGAAATAAACTTCTTGGAGAACTGCATAACCCCAATTCACAGTTTTTCTTTTTGCGTGCTGACGGAGCCGATGCAGGGTATTTGAAATTAAATGAAGCACCGGCACAGACAGAGATTCACGATACCTTGTCACTGGAAATTGAAAGAATATATATTTCCAGCGGCTTTCAGGGAAAAGGCTTGGGACAATATATGATGGAACAAGCTCTCCATATAGCTGCGGCACGTCAGAAAAGGTATGTTTGGCTTGGCGTTTGGGAGAAAAATGAAAAAGCGCTGGGATTTTATCACAAAAACGGCTTTTATCAACAGGGCTCTCATTCTTTCTGCGTAGGGGATGATGAGCAGACTGATTATATTATGCGAAAAGATTTAATGACACGGTAATAGCCATGTGAACTGCCGGCATGTACGTTGAAAATACATGGCACATATACATGATGATACTATGATATATACGTATACTATATTTGCTGTATAGTTCTTGTATAAGCCCGTTAAACGTTTTATAATACAAGTAGTTAAACATAAACGGTCTTGTTATACGAGAAAGGTATGGTGAATGAAAATGTCTCAATGGAGTGATATGTACCGGCAGAAACTGACTACACCGGAAAAAGCCGTGAAGATAGTACAATCCGGCGATTGGGTAGATTATGGCATGGCAACATCTCAACCGATTCTTTTGGATAAGGCATTGGCAGAACGAAAAGAGGAGCTGAAAGATATAAAAGTCCGCATGTCGTTTTCGTTTATGCCGCGTCAAATTATTGAATGCGACCCGCAGCGGGAAACGTTTACGGCAATGAACTGGCATATGAGCGGCTATGACCGCAAAATGTGTGCCAAAGGATTGATGAATTTCATCCCGATGTGCTATCGCAATGAACCGTCTATGTACCGGGATATTCTCGATGTTGATGTCGCCATGATTACTGTAGCGCCAATGGATAAACATGGATTTTTTAATTTTGGCCTAAACATTTCTGCTAATGAAGCGATTACCAAAAAAGCAAAAAAAGTTATCGTAGAAGTCAATGAAGCGATGCCCCGTGCTTTAGGCGGCCGCGGCGAACACATTCATATTTCCGATGTCACGGCTATCGTAGAAGCCGGTTCACTGCCATTGCCGACCATTCCTTTTAAAACAGGGGATGAAGTGGACACGACGATTGCTGAAATGATTGTCAAGACGATTCCGGACGGCGCGACGCTGCAGCTCGGCGTAGGCGGTTTGCCGAATACAGTTGGCGCGATGATTGCTGAGTCAGATTTGAAAGATTTGGGGATGCATACGGAAATGTTGGTGGATGCGTTCTATCTGATGTACAAAGAAGGCAGACTGACCAATAAAGTCAAAACATTGGACAGAGATAAAGCCGTTTGGGCCTTTGCGCTTGGCTCGCAGGATATGTATGACTGGATTGATGATAATCCGTATTTAGCCGGTTATCCGGTTGATTATGTCAACGATCCCTGTGTCATTGCGCAGCTGGATAACTTTATTTCTATTAATAACTGTGTAGATATTGATTTGTTTGGACAGGTATCTTCTGAATCTTCGGGCCTTCATCATATCAGCGGCAGCGGCGGACAGCTTGATTTTGCGGATGGAGCTTATCGTTCACGGGGCGGCAAGAGTATTATTGCTTTGCGTTCGACATTCCACAATAAAAAGACAGGAAAGGATGAATCGCGCATTAAACCGACCCTGCTGAATGGTACGATTGTGACGGACCCGCGCACGCAGGTGCATTGGGTAGCGACGGAATACGGCATGGTCAATTTGATGGGGGCATCGACATGGGAACGCGCAGAAAAGCTCATTAGCATCGCCCATCCGGATTTTAGGGAAGACTTAATCAAAGCGGCAGAAAAAATGAATATTTGGCGCTATACGAATAAACGCAGCGTATAATTTCCCAAGTCTTGCCGGTGCTGAGGTATTATTTTCCGATCACAAAAGCGGTGCGGCGCCAAGCCCAGTGCATTCAGACCGTGCAGATGCAAAAAAAGTTTGACTGCAGATGGACAAACAGAGTTTTTCTTGGTATTCGCGGACTTTCCTCTACCTTCTCTACACGATATAGTGTATAATAAAACAGGTGAGTTTTTTATAAACCGTACTCATGAATAAAAAGGAGAGATTCAACGTGATCGAACGCTACACGAAACCGGAAATGGGTCATATTTGGTCAGAATACAATGAATGGGACACGATGAAACAGGTTGAAATCCTGGCAAGTGAAGCCCAGGCCGAACTTGGCAATGTGCCTAAGGAAGCTGCGAAAGAAATTCGTGAAAAGGCTAAGTTTTCTGTCGAACGCATCCATGAAATCGAAGCGGAAACACATCATGATATTGCTGCATTTGTATCTACCTTGTCCGAAAATATCGGGGAATCAGGGAAATATGTACATTTGGGCTTGACTTCTACAGATGTAAAAGATACGGCATTGGGATATATGCTCAAGCAGGCATCTGAAATTCTTTTGAAAGACTTGGAAGCATTCCGCGACGTACTGCGCCGTCGTGCTGTTGAATTCAAATATACTCCGTGCATTGGCCGTACGCATGGCATTCATGCCGAAGCAACGACATTTGGCTTGAAATTGTGCAACTGGCTGGCAGAAGTAGAACGTGATATTGAACGCATGAAACGGGCTAAGGAAACGATTTCTGTCGGCAAGATTTCCGGTGCTGTCGGTACCTATGCAGACGTAGATCCGTTTGTAGAAAAATATGTCTGCGAACATCTCGGTATTGCGCCGTCTCCGATTTCCTCTCAGACACTGCAGCGTGACCGTCATGCTGAATACATTACGACGTTGGCTGTTATTGCCAGCTCGATTGATAAATTTGCTACAGAAATCCGTCATCTGCAGCGCACGGAAGTACGCGAAGCAGAAGAATACTTCAGTCCTAAACAAAAAGGTTCTTCTATCATGCCGCATAAACGCAATCCGATTACATGTGAACGCATGTGCGGTCTTGCCCGCGTTATCCGCGGCAACGCGCAGGCTGCGCTGGAAGATGTAGCACTTTGGCATGAACGCGATATTTCTCATTCTTCTGTCGAACGCATCATTTTGCCGGACAGCACGATTGCATTGGATTATATGCTCCAGACGTTTACGCGTGTTATCGATCGTCTGCTCGTATATCCGGATAAGATGTTGAAAGACTTAAACTTGACAGGCGGCTTGATTTACAGCCCGATTCTGCTCAATACGCTGGTTGAAAAGGGTGCCGTCCGCGAACAGGCATACCGCTGGGTACAGCGCAATGCCATGAAACGCTGGCTGGAAGGAGAAGATTTCCTGACAAACCTCAAAAAAGATGAAGATATTGCTAAATATATGACGAATGAAGAAGTCGAAGCTTGCTTTGACGTTAAGAAAATGCTCGGTCATGTAGATACGATATTTGCCCGCTTTGGATTATAATTACAGCGCGGATTTGACTGTATGACAACAAAACTTCCATAAGACATGTACAGCGTGTTCTTATGGAAGTTTTTTGTATATGGGATACAGTCTGACTTGGGTGTGCTGAATCATATAGCAGAAAGGCGTTAGGTGGTATACATGTATTATTTTGACAATGCTGCGACGACAGTACAAAAACCGCAGGCTGTAGCCCAGGCTGTATATGAGGCACTGCGCAGCGGCGAACTGGGGAATCCGTCTCGGGGTACGCATGCCTATGCCCTGCAGGCCTATCGCCGGGTATTGGCAGTCAAAGACGACGTCAAGCGGCTTTTTCATGCATCAGATGCGTATGAAGTGGCATTTACGTATAATTCGACAACGGCTTTGAACATGGTATTAAAAGGCGTACTGCAGCCGGGCGACCATGTATTGACGACGACGTGGGAACACAACGCGGTTTTGCGGCCGCTGTATCAACTGGAAAAACAAGGCGTAACCGTTGATTACATAACCAGTGATGCCGTGACGGGACAGCTTCACTATGATGAGCTGGAGAAAAAATGCAGACCGAACACAGCTTATCTTATTTGTAACCATGCGTCCAACGTGACGGGAAATGTACTTGATTTGCAGCGGATAAAATCATTTTGCCAACAGCATCATATCGGACTGATTGTCGATGTATCACAGACAGCCGGAGCCTATCCTATTGATATATCAGACGGTATTGTGACGGCGCTTTGCTTTACGGGTCATAAGTCGCTGTATGGGCCAAGCGGCACCGGCGGCATCTGCATGCGGAAAGATACGACAGTACGCCCGTATTTGACCGGCGGCGACGGCATTCATTCTTTTGAGCACGAACAGCCCTGCCAAATTCCGGCTGTGTTTGAAGCCGGGACGATGAATGTTGCCGGTATTCTGGGATTGGGAGCCGGTATTCGGCTTATTTTGCAGGACGGCGTGGCACAGCGCGTGGCGCATCAGCAGGCGTTGGCAGATATATTCGTTTCCGGCGTGCAGCATATTCCCAATATTACACTGTACGGTGATATGACGAAGCCGCATGTCGGTGTTTATGCGCTGAATATAGGCAATGCAGATGCGGCTCTTGTCAGCGATGCGTTGTGGACGGAATACGGCATGGCTGTACGCGCCGGATTTCACTGCGCACCACTGATGCATAAAGCGCTCCATACAGACGCACAAGGGGCAGTGCGGTTTTCTTTTTCTTGTTTTACAACAAAGAAAGAAGTAATAGCTGCGGTGCAGGCCTTGCGTGAACTGGCAGACCGCTAGGCCGGGACATGAAGCTGCCAATGATGATAGGTATGACTGAGAATTTTTGATAAAATATTTTGGCCTATGGTATACTATAGGCGTATTCTAATAGAGGTGATGTATGATGTTTAAAATAGATGCTCTTGGCAAAGCGTGCCCTTTGCCTGTGATTGAAACACATAAAGCGTTAAAAGAACATGATGCCGTAGAAATAACGGTAGATAATAAGATTGCAACAGAAAATTTAAAAAAATTGGCAGACGATATGGGATGTACCTATGCGATGACGGCGGAATCACCGACGCATTATACTGTCGTACTTGCTAAATATGCAGAAAAACAGTCGAGTGAAACAAGCCCGGCGATTTCGGCAGCGAAACAGCAGGACAGTTATATTGTCGTGATTAATTCACCCATGATGGGAACCGGTGATGAAGCACTGGGCAAACAGCTGTTAAAAACGTTTATTTATACGCTGACGGAACAAGATGTACTGCCGCAGACGATTCTTTTTTATAACGGCGGCGTACCTTTGGTAACAGAAGATTCGGAGTCGCTGGAGGATTTGAAAAAATTGGCGTCCCAGGGAGTTTCCATCTATGCGTGCGGGGCCTGCCTTAATTATTATCAGTTGACAGACAAGGTAGCTGTTGGTGAAATTACCAACATGTATCGTATTGTTGAAATCATGCGGACGGCAGACCGCATTGTGCGGCCGTAAACACATGGCAGAACGGTACGGTATTATCTTGATTCAATCTACGCGGGACGCGATGGCTGCAGAAGAGCAGGCGAAAGCCCGGCAGCTGCAGGTTCGGATTATTCCGACGCCGGGACGCATTCAAGCCAACTGCGGCTTTTCGTTGAAGTATGAACTGGCTGAAGAAATACAGGTATTAGCCTTGCTGCAGCAAATGCATATCGCTTATGACGGGCTGTATGAGGCAGTGCAGACAGGTTTGACCGCAGTGTATACCCGACGGAGAAAGGATTAGCTTATGGCAGCGTATATGGTCATAGCGACAGCCGGTCATGTAGATCATGGCAAAACGGCATTGGTCAAAGCATTGACTGGCAACGATACAGATACAACGGCAGAAGAAAAAAGACGGGGACTGACGATACAGCTGGGATTTACGTACATGGATTTGCCGCATCATCGGCGGGCAGGCATTGTCGATGTGCCCGGTCATGAACGGTTTATTAAAAATATGGTTGCCGGCATGCCGGGCATACAGCTGGTACTGCTGGCCATTGACATACATGAAGGTGTCATGCCGCAGACTAGAGAACATATACATATTGTGTCACTGTTGGGAATACAGCATATATTGGTTGTGCTGACAAAAGTAGAAACGATGGATGCAGAGCTGCGGCAGCTGGCAGCGGCAGAAATTCGAAACGAATTGTCGCAGACAGAAGCTGCCGGGGCTGAGATCATAGAAACAGATGCGGTAACCGGGTACGGAATTCCTGCGTTGCGGCAGTATATTCAAGAAGCAGCGGAACAATTGGCAGATGTGCCGGAAACTGGCAGCGGCAGACTGCACGCAGACCGCGTGTTTTCTGTTAAAGGGTTTGGCACGGTTGTGACAGGTACGCTGCTGGATGGACCTATGCATGTCGGTGATGATGTGTACCTCTATCCGGGCCGCCGCAGGCTGCGAATCCGCTCGATACAAATACATGAAGAAACGGCTGCTAAAGCACTGCCGGGGCAGCGGACGGCGCTGAACCTGCCGGGGATTGCCAAAGAAGATATACAGCGCGGTGATGTATTGTGCACGGCCGATGTATTGGAAGGTACGCGCATGCTGGATGTCTATATACAGTGTTTAGCTGATTCCCCGGTGTCCATCTCTTTGTGGAGCCGCGTGCGTCTTCTTATCGGCACGGAAGAAGTCATAGGACGGGCAGTTCCCTTGGGTGCGGCAGAGATAAAACCGGGACAAACGGGATTTTTACAGCTTCGTTTGGAGGGAAAAGACGTATTTGTCAATGTACGGGACCGTTTTATTTTACGGACTTTTTCTCCGATGCAGACGATTGCCGGCGGTGAAGTGTTGGATATACATCCTAAAAAACACCGCCGTTTTCACCTAGATGTTGTGCAACGGCTGCGGCAGCTGCAGGAAGGCGGTACTGAAGCGGCTGTTACAGATTTTCTTTGCCGAAAACATACGCCGTTTGCCAGTACGGCAGAAATAGCAGCACAGCTGCAGCTGCCTAAAGACGTATGTACTGCTGCAGTCGCTTCGCTGCTCAAACAGCAGCAGCTGTGGCATACGCCAGCCGGCTGTATTCATCGGACAGTGTATAAGACTTGGCAGGCAAAGGTATTGCAAATACTTTGGGCATATCACCGCAAACATCCATTGCGGGCAGGCATGCCGTGTTGTGAATTGAAAGCCCGCATGGGGCAATGGCTGTTGGAAACAGAAGCAGCGGCTATGATACAACTGCTGCTGCAGCGGCGAGTTTGCCGCCGGGCAGGACATGTCATTGCTGCCAGCCAGTTTCAAGTGACTTTTACAAAAAAAGAGAAAAAAATATGCCAAGCCGTACGTACAATACTGCAGCAAAAAGGTTGTCAGGGCGTAAAAAAAGCAGATCTTTTTCAATTGGGAAACGAGGCGCCTGCTGTTGTCGATGCGTTACATAATCAGGACTTGTTGTTCTTGACAGACGAATACGTCATAAGCCGTAAAGTCTATCAAAAGGCAGTACATCGTATTTGCCGGTATATTGCGGCGCAGCGGCAAATCAAATTATCAGACTGCCGGGATTTGCTGCAGACGAACCGTAATGCAGCGCTGCGGATATTGGAATGCATGGACAGACAGCATATTACAAAACGACAGGATGCATATCGTATTTTGGACCGCAGGGGACTGCAGATGCTGGGAGAGACGAAATCACATGAATGAATGGATACAGCAACAATTACAAGCATTGCCTCAAGTAGATTGGCTTTTGCGGCAGCCGTTTTTACAGCAGCGGCAGCAGAGCTCGTCACGCGCTGCTTGTAAAGACGCTATACATAAAGTACTGCAGCAGTGGCGGCAGCGTATACAGCAGGGAACAGCAGCACCGTCTATGGCACAGCTGGCTGCAGATATCACGGCACAGCTGCAGCGGCAGCAGGCGTATCACTTAGATTCACTGATTAATGCGACCGGAACGGTGCTGCATACCAACTTGGGACGGGCCAGACTCAGCGAAGAACTCAGCCGTCATATTGCCCAAGTTGCCAGTACGTATTCCAACGTAGAATATGAGCTGGATGCAGGGCGGCGTGGCTCACGGTACAGCCATGTGCGGACGCTGCTGCAAAAATTGACAGGTGCTGAAGACTGTCTGGTGGTCAATAATAACGCCGCCGCCGTGCTGTTGGCACTATCGACGGTTGCTTCCGGCAGGGAAGTCGTATTGTCGCGGGGAGAATTAGTAGAAATCGGCGGCATGTTCCGCATGCCTGAAGTTATCCGGCAAAGCGGCGGCATCATTCATGAAGTGGGTACGACGAATAAGACCCATCTTGCCGATTATGCCCATGCGGTCGGTGAACAGACGGGTGTTATACTAAAAGTACATACAAGCAACTATCAGGTTATAGGTTTTACGTCTTGCCCGTCTATAACAGACATTGCGGCACTGGCTCATCAGCAGGATGTGCCGTTGTTCTATGATCTGGGAAGCGGCTTGCTGATAGATTTGCAGCCTTTGGGCCTGCCGCACGAACCGACAGTCAAAGAGGTACTGCGGCAAGGATGCGACGCTGTCTTTTTCAGCGGCGATAAACTGCTTGGCGGCGCACAGGCCGGGATTATTGCCGGTTCGGCACGTTATATTGAAAAAATGAAAAAAAATCAGCTTTTGCGGGCACTGCGTGTAGATAAGCTGACGTTAGCCGCTTTGGAAGGCACATTGAAACTGTATGCAGAAAAAGACCCGATAAAAGAAATTCCGACATTAGCCATGCTGGCAGAATCCAGAGAAACCTGCTTAAAAAAAGCGCAGTTTCTCGCTGCGTCACTGCGCCGTGTTGATGCGGCATTGGTGATTGACATAGTACCGTGTGATGATGTTGTCGGCGGCGGGGCCTACCCGGGATGTACGCTGCCGGGGTATATGGTTACGGTATCTTTGCCGTCTATTGCGGCAAATGAATGGGAGCAGCGGCTGCGGCACCACCGGCCGGCTGTTATCGGCCGCATACACCAACATAAAATAGCCTTTTCTGTCCGCACGATGACAGAGGAAGAGCTGTCCCGCATGCCACAAATTGTACGGGACTGTTTGCAGGAAATGGTATCAAGGCATCTTTGATGCATAACAAAAAGCCCTCACAGCTAGATAGGCGTGGGGGCTTTATATATGCCGTTATTTATTTGGGAGCGGCCCAGTTAAGCAGCGTGCGGCAGGCATAGAGCATTTTTTCTGTCAGTACGCTGTCATCCATGCTGTCACCGGCAGACAGTTTCTGCAGCAGCAACTGATGGAAATAAGAAATAATAACGTCGTTGAGTAATTCCAACGCGGTTTTATCTGCCTGACTGCCCAGCAATTTGGTGAGGAGAAAATGATTTGTACTGTATAAATTGCCGCAGTACAGTAAATCATCCAACGTAATGCCTGCATGAGTCAGTTCATCAGCAAACAGTTCATAGTAATCTTGTAAAAGTGTATCTAACCGATGACTGTGCCGACTAAAAAATACGTGATTAATGCATTCCGGATGCTGAAATGCACATTCACAAAAATAACGCCATTCCTGCATATACATTTCAAAAGGCGTTGTTGACTCTTTGCTTTTTTTCCGTTCTACGTATTGAAATGTCATTTTTTTTAATAAATCGACACTGGCAAAAAGAAGAAGTTCATCCAAATCGCTGAAATGCCGGTATAAAATGGCTGTGTTGACATTGGCTAGTTTAGATACTTTGCGCAATGTAACATTTGCAAGGCCCTCTGTGAAGATAATCTGCTGCGCTGCGTGAATGAGTGATGTAGCAATAGTACGTTTTTCTTCCATGGTAAGTGGGGGACGAGGCATTCTTATCGCGCTCCTTTACTATAAGTATTATCATGTAACCCAAAAGAAGCTGCCGCATCGTGCGACAGCTTGCGTCTGCATGGCGGGAAAGTGTAGGAATCGAACCTACCTAAGAAGCTGTTCACTCCTCATGCTGGTTTTGAAGACCAGAGGGCACACCAGAACCCTTACTCCCCCATTGGTATTAGTATATCATTGCATGACATAACAATCAAGCTTACATATACTTTTTATTTCTGCGGCAGCGGTGATGACTGCCCGATAATTTTGCTCCCTTCGATGTAAACGACGGCAGGATTTTCCTGCTTCTTTTCAATCAAGTTAACGAGTAAATGCAAACATTCTTCGCCGATTTTTCCCATCGGAATATCGATGCGGGACAGAGACGGAATGGCATAATCGTTAAGTTCGGCCATATTGATACCGATAGTAAAGACTTCTACGTCGTCAGGAATGGAAATGCCTAATTCATGGCAGGCGTAAAGCATGCCGTGGGCCAGTACGTCAGATTCACAAAACATAGCGCGCGGCATATGACCGGAATCGTAGAGTTTTTTCGTTACATCAATGGCACTGGAAGAAGAGGTAGTACATAAGATAATATTTTCTGTTGGTACTGGGTGTCCCGCTTTGGCAAACGTATCCAAAAAGCCGTTCATCCACATACGCATGATAGGAAAGGTTGTATCATGCGTCAAAACCCCGGCATCATAAATGCCCTTGTCGAGAAAATGCTGCGCGACATTGCAGCCAATCGTATAGTTGTCCATTGTTACACTGCTGTATTTAGGAGATTCACGGTTAAACAAAACGACAGGGTATGAAATATTGCAGGAATTCAGATACTCCATGTCGGAATCGGACATATTAGCAATAATAATACCGTTGAAAAATTCATTTTGCGTCGTTTCCATTTGTTTTTTCAAATTATCTACTTCATAGGGAACAACGGTCAAATGGACGACTTTGTTTTGACGCATAATTTCTCTTTGAATCCCCAGTGTGATACGGGCCAAATAGTTAATACGGAAGTCTGTTGCCCAGTAAAATGCGATGGCATAACTGTCTTTATGGGCAGAACGCAGCTTTTTGGCAGACTGATTTGGGACATAATTCAACTGTTGGGCAATATGGTATATTTTTTTCTGCGTTTCAGCCGATATTTTTCGTTCAGGCCCCTTGCCGTTTAAGACAATGGAAACCGTAGCGATAGAAACGCCGGCTTCACGCGCAATATCTTTAATCGTAGACATGGAAATACCTCCTCAATTTATTATATTTTGACATAAATATGTCGAATTTTCAAGATGAACCCCGGAGACGGCAAATTGTTTTGTCTATCGTTAGATACAGGTCTATGGTACAATGATAGCAGTATGAAAGGAAGTGGAACAGTGACCTTTGCAGAACAACTGGATGAAAAACTGCGTAATTTAGCAAAGCCGCCGGGAAGTCTGGGTTTATGGGAACAGCAAGTACGACAGGTATTTTTGGCGTGGGGCACGCTGGAAACGGAACTGCGGCCGCGCCATATTATTTTTGCTGCTGACAACGGTGTCGTCCATTCCGGCGTGGTTGCGCAGCTGGCAGATATTACGTATATGCAGAGTCAGCACATGGTGGCAGGTACTTCAGCGGTTACTTGCTTTTGCCGCTGCAATCAGATACCCTATGAAGTCGTAGATGTAGGTATTGACAGCTCCGATGCCGTGGGAATTGACCGGAAAATTGCCAGGGGAACGGCTGATTTTTCAAAGCAGCCGGCGATGACGCCGCAGCAGTACCAAAGGGCATTGGCTGTCGGACGGGAACGGGTAGCGCAGGCCAAAGCAGACGGCTGTAATTTCCTTTCGTTTGGAGAAATGGGTATTGGCAATACGACGACATCTGCTGCCGTGCTGAAAGCGCTGGCTTCGCCGTATGCATCGCTGCTGGTCGGATATGGTTCAGCAAAAGGAAACTATGCATTGCGTCTGCACAAAGAAGAAGTTATCCAGCACGCATTGGCAGCATATAAAGAAAAACTGCGCACGCCGCACGATGTGCTGCAGTATGTAGGCGGCTTTGATTTGGCTGCGTTATGTGGAGCGATGATAGCTTGTGCAGACAATCGGATGCCCTTTTATATCGATGGATTTATTACAGCTGTGGCACTGGCATGTGCTGTCCGGATTGCGCCGGCTGTCCGGTCCTATGCCCTGCCGTCCCATCTTTCGCGGGAACCGGGCATGAGTACGGCACTGCAGCTGTGCGGTATCGATGTGTATGATGTGCCCATCCAGGCGGATATGTCTCTGGGAGAAGGGACGGGCGCTGTGCTTACAGTGACCATCATGAAGTCTATGATATATGCCGTATGGCATATGGCGACGCTGGACGGGATTAATGCCGAAGCCGAAAAACGGCATGAGCAAAGGAGAAAACAGCATGAATGAAGAAATTCGCAAACAGGCAAATCAGATATTTAAACGACTGGGACTTCGCGAAGACGAAGCAATAGAACTTTTTTTTAAACGGACCGTTGCTGCCGGCCGCATGCCTTTTGCTGCATCAGCAGAAACAGAAAAGACAAAAGTAAAAAAGAAACGCATGAATGAACGGTTTGCTGAATGGGATGCTTTTTAATTAGAAAAACGTTTCTGCGGCAATTTGTATTCATTATGACAAAAAAGACTTTCCGCGCTGTGTCGAAAGTCTTTTAAAGTTTTGATATGTTTTTTCGATTTGTGCAATGGTATCTGCAGCAACGTCTTCCAGCTGCTGCCCCATACTGGCTTCAATTTCGCTTGTATTGACTACCCAGCGGTTAAAGGCTAATTGCTGTACATGCTGTTTCATATGCACGGCAACTGCCTTGGCAGCCTGGCTGTACGGCAGGCTTTGCACTACATAGCGGAAGTTGGTTCTAGGTACAGCTTTCATGGGCTGTTTCCATACTTCTTCAATTTCCAGGGTATAGTCGCATTCATGATAGCCGTTGGATACGGCTTCACGGCCAATATCTTCGGTATTTTTTTGGCCCATATCGAGAAGCAGGTAGTCATAGAGGAGCGTGTGTTCCCACTTGGCTTTCATGATGCTGCGTTCCGGCAGAATATTGCAGGGATCTTCTGCATACAAACGCAGCAAATCGAGAAGAAATGCCAGCCGATGCCGCTTGAAGGTAAAATCAACAGCCTTTAGAAACAACGTACGCATGAGGATATATTGTTCCGTTTCTTTTTGGAAATCCGCATCGAAATAACTTAACGGTGTTTCTGCTTGAATGTATTGGAAGAGCTTGGCTTCTAATGCGGTTAACCGGTGCAGTGCTTTGGTACGTACTGCAGCCGGTGCCAGCGGATCTAAGCGTTGGCGGTTCAGCCGATCTAAATAGTTTAACCCGGCTGTTTCTACGGCAAGTGCGCTGAACGGCCCGTTATCTTTTTGATGGGAAAATAATTCTGTTTTATCCGCTTGGGATAATTGCTGTGTCATGACGAATCATGCTCCTCTATATGATGTATAAATTTATACACGCGACGATGTTTGCGTGTCTTTGAAGTAATTTTTAAACGACTGCACCCATGTACGGGCTGGGTGCGATAAAAAGCCCTTGCTTTTCCAAATCATGGCTAGCGTCCAATGGATAGTAGGCTCTATTAAGGGAATATGAACGGCTTTTTCTGCCGGTATGCGGGCACAAATACTCTTTGGCAGCAGTGCGATGCCCAAATGCGAATGCACCATAGCCACCATCAGGTCCCAGTTGCTGCTTTCGCAGACTGTCTTGGGATGTGCCATGATTTCTTGATAGAAAGCACGGATATATGTATGCAGCGTAAATGATTTCGCATAATATACCAGCGGTTCCTCTTTGATTTCTTCCAAGGTCAGTGCCGTGCGCTGTGCCAGCGGATGGTCGGGCCACAAAACGACTTCCAGCGGTTCTTGCTTGAAAATGAAGAAATCATACGGCATTTCCGTCGTAATCGGCAAAGCGACGAACCCGGCCTGGATAAGCCCTTCGTCGATGGCAGATACAATGTCCTGCGAACCGACTTCAGCCAATTCAAGCTGAATGTTGGGATACGCTTTGATAAAATGACTGATAAACGGTGAAATGAAGGAAGAAGCAATCATTGGCGGTACGCCAATCGTCAATTTCCCGGCGTTTAACAACTGGGGCGATTCAATTTCTTCGTTGATGCGGGTAAAGTTTTTCATGAGCTCTTCGATTTTGGGCAGCAAATAGGCTCCCATTTCGGTCAGCTCAATGTTTTTTCCTTTACGATCGAAAAGCCGTACATTCCAATGATCTTCCAGCGCTTTGATGCCTTTGCTGATAGAAGGCTGGCTGATATGCAATGCTTTAGAAGCTTTGGTAAAACTTTTTTTATGGGCTACTTCGATAAAATATGTTAATTGGAATAAATCCATAGTACTCAATCACCTCACATTAATATCATTAATAGTACCATATTTCCATACAGAATAGAATATCCTTACATAGAGATTGTATTATTTTTTGTATATATCATCTATATTTACCAGGGCAAAACGTTGTATAATAAAAGGCATAAAGGAAGAGAGGAGAATGACATGGCTGTACGTTGGATTATGCATGTCGATATGGACGCATTTTATGCGTCGATTGAACAGCGGGATAATCCGGCTTTACGGGGTATGCCTGTCGTGGTGGGCGGTCTGATGAACCGCGGCGTAGTAGCGACGGCATCCTATGAGGCCAGATCATTTGGCGTCCATTCGGCAATGAGTATGAAACAAGCCCGCAGGCTTTGCCCTAATGGCGTGTTCCTGCCTGTGCGGATGTCTCATTACCGGCGTATTTCACATCAAATACGACTGATCCTTTCCCATTATTCACCGTTGATAGAACCCTTGGCGTTGGATGAGGCTTTTTTGGATGTATCGGGAATGGAGCTGAAATACCCGGAAATAACAGATATTGCCAAAGCTGTCAAGGAAGATATCCGCCGGACTACGGGGCTCGTGGCATCTGCAGGCATTGGCCCTAATAAGTTTTTGGCAAAATTGGCATCGGATTTGCAAAAGCCGGACGGTTTGGTATGGATTCCATACGGAAAAGAACAGGAAATGTTGGCACCGCTGCCTGTAAGCAGGCTTTGGGGTGTTGGCAAAGTGACGGAAGAAGCACTGAGACAAGCGGGATTTCGTACTATTGGCGACATTTCTCAGGCCGGGCCGGAAGCACTGCGTCCTATCGTAGGCAATCAGGCTGCGCGGATTTATGAATTGTCTTTGGGCAAAGACAACAGACCGTTGGAAGTAAGCAGGCGGCCGCAGTCCGTAGGCAATGAACACACGTATTTGCATGATTTGCTGACAGAGGCAGAAGTCGATGAACAATTTCGGCTGTTGGCAAATGAAGTGGCTTGGCGGCTGCGGCAAAATCATATTATGGGACGCACAATTACACTAAAAATCCGGTTTGCATCGTTTCAAACGATTACCCGCTCCCTGACCTTGGATATGGGAACTTGTTCAGAAGAACAATTATATTTTGCGGCTAAGCGACTGTACAACAAGCGGGGGCAAGATGAGCCGATTCGCCTGCTGGGCTTGACAGTCAGCCAGCTGCAGCCGTGGCAAGTGCAGGGAGATTTATTTTCAGAAGATGCAGAAATGCAGGAAAAAGTCGCAGAAGCGATTGACAAGCTGCAGCAGCGGTTTGGCCGCAAGGCAATTATGAAAGGTTTTTTATGGGAAATGTCCCATGAAAAAGATAAATAAAAAATAAGTATGAATGGGAGGGTATGCGTATTATGGCCATTTTTAAAGTAGCAGCCCATACGGGTGACAATAATAACGGATACATTGCATATGATTTGGAGTCCAAAGAGTTGAATGTTTGTTTGAACGATGATACGGTCAATGCTAAAGTTTATGAATATTTGACGACAGAACGAGGCATGCACCGGTTTACGGATTTATCCTATTATGAAACAGTAAGTGCCGTGCCGGCAAGCAGTTTGGAAACGCTGAAACTGGCATTGTGCTATATTTGGCTGTCCTTGGGCGTGCATGTCGACTGGAGCCGCCCTGTTGATGCATGAAACATAAGGCTGTGTGACATATCCACAGGTTATCCACATTCTCCACATTATACGGTGGCTAGAATGTGGATGTTTTTTACAAAAGGCGTAAATACGCCGTGGAATGCTGTGTATATTTTGGAAGCCATTTTTGTGAAAATGTGGATAACTACTGCTAAAAGAAAGAAAACAATCGTTTGCATGCCACTATAAACGGCATAGTTAAGCGAATAACATAACATATAAACGATAGAGACAGAATGTGTATAAATTAAATAAAAAAGTGGATAACTGAAAATAAGAAGTTACACACAGGCTGTGGATACATAGCAGCTCATGCGTACATGTAAGAAATAAGCCAAGAAATCTTATTTTTTTCAAAGATTTAGATAAAGTTATCCACAAACATGCTTTTTTACGTATCATATATACACACGCTTATAGGAGGAAAATAGATGAAAGCAATTATTGATGGATTATTAGTCCTGCCGCATGAAATCGTAACAGGAAAAGTATTGATGTATGAAAAAGACATTTGGAAAATTGTTCCCCGCAAAGAATTTCGGGCAGGCATGTGTACGGATTTGGTAGATGCCAACGGCGGTTTTGTTGTACCGGGATTTATTAATGAACATATCCATGGCTGTGCTGGTGCCGATACGATGGACGAAACCGAAGACGCGCTGAAAAAAATGCAGGACATACTGCCTAAAACAGGGGTCACGTCATTCCTGCCGACGACGATGACCATGCAGCGTGATGCGATTGAACGGGCACTGCAGCGAATCCGCCGGGCTAAAGATAATCCGGGCGCACAAATTTTAGGGGCTCACATGGAAGGACCGTTTATCAGCACGCTGTATAAAGGCTCACAGGCAGAAGAATATATTGCAGCTCCTGATTTTTCATGGATAGAACCGTATGCCGATGTTGTCAAGATTATTACATTGGCACCGGAAACATTAAAAAACAAGACTTTCTTAAAAGAATGCGCAGCACATCATATTGTTCCTTCCTTTGGCCACAGCGGCGTCTCGTATGAAGATGCCATGGATGCCATGGAAAAATGTGAAATCTGTCATGTAACGCATCTGTATAATGCGATGACACCGCTGCACCATCGCCAGCCGGGACTTGTCGGGGCGGCTTTGCTGGCTGGCCAAGCGCACTGTGAATTGATTTGTGACAATCTTCATGTACATCCGGCAGCACAGAAGCTGGCATATCAGATGAAAGGCCGGGACGGCATCATTTTAGTTACGGATTCACTGCGCGCCTGCCTTATGCCTGATGGGGAATCTGAATTGGGCGGGCAGAAGGTATTTGTCAAAGACGGCCAGGCTCGTTTGGCAGATGGCACGCTGGCCGGCAGCACGGCAGCAATGAATCAGGTCGTGCTTAACTTTTTGCTGAATACGGGAGCTTCTCTGCCCGATGTAGTAGCTATGGCAACAATCAATCCAGCCAAGGATTTGGGTGTATACGACCGAATTGGTTCGCTGGAAGAAGGCAAACAGGCCGATATCGTTGTCTTGGACAGCAACGATTTTCATGTAAAACAAACAATAATTGCCGGAGAGTTAGTATATGATGAAATCACCAATCATTAAAAAAGGAATTCAGTGGGGTATCCGGATCGGATGCGTTGTGGCCGTATTTGCCTATGCATTTTTCTTTTACGGTCATGAAAAGACAGAAGACGAACATGCCAGTCAGCCGACGCCCACAATAGAGGAGAAAGCAGCAGCGATTGCCGCATCTATGTCGCCGGAAGATAAAGCAGGTCAGCTGCTGATGGCAGGCATCCAGCATCCGGCATTGGATGCGGAGGCAGCCAAACAAATTGAGGAATGCCATATAGGAAATGTTATTTTGTTTGACCGCAATATGGAATCACAGCAGCAAGTACGCCAGTTGACAGCAGCGCTGCGCAAGCAGATTGCAGCGCAAAGTCATATTGCGCCGTTTATTGCGCTAGATCAAGAAGGCGGCCAGGTTTTGCGCATGCGCCAAGATTTCCCTGATGTGCCTGGGGAAGCGGCTGTTGGAGAAAGCGGCAAACCAGAAGAAGCGAAGAAATGGGCCGTCGTGACCGGACAAACACTGAAAGATATGGGAATCAATGTGAACTTTGCGCCGGTTGTTGATTTAGGTTCTAAAGCAGGCCGGTCGTACAGCACCAATCCGGATACGGTTACGGCGTTTGCCCTGCAGGCCTGCCAGGGGTATCGTGAAGCCGGCATTTGGTGTGCTCTTAAACATTTCCCCGGTATTGGACGGGCCAAAACAGATCCGCATATTGACGGCGACCGTGTGCAGGTATCACGGGAAGAGCTGGAACAGCAGGAGCTGAAACCATTTCATGATATGCTGCAGCAAGTACCGCAGGACGATGTTTTTGTGATGGTATCCAATGTCACCTTCCCGGCGTTGGATGCACAGTGGCCGGCATGCCTGTCAGCCAACGTGATGACAGACCTTCTGCGCAATACGTATCAGTACCAGGGACTGATACTATCCGACGATATGGAAATGGGAGCCATAGCCAAGCATTATGCCTTTTCGGATATGGGTGTTATGGCGGTTAAAGCCGGTGCAGATATAGTACTCGTCTGCCATGACTATGGTCATGAACGGGAAACCTACGAAGGCTTGGTAAAAGCGTATCAGGAAGATGAATCATTCCGCCAGTTGGTAGATGAAAAAGTAAAACGGATTATACGCATAAAACTGGCCAAAGGGGATGCCATGCTTCCGTAATGCCGTGTATGCGTCTATAAATAAATGATATATCTTTTATGAGATAATAATGTGGCCGGTTTATGCTCTGCATTATTGACTTTGATGCCGAATCATGTAGAATAATCCATGACAACTAACAATTCTGTTTTTTTAAAGGGAGCGATCATCATGGATTTATTACTGTACAGCATAATCCTCAGTGTCGTATTTGTTGCTGCAGGCAATGGATTAGTCAAAGCAACAGCCGCTTTTTTAGATGAACGGGCTGCAGAAGCGGGAAAAGTAGAAATTTCTCAACGGTATCGCTAAAAGAAAATATAAAGATAAATCGTATCCTTATATTCATGAGGATACGATTTTTATTTTGAAAAAGCTGGGGGATGACAGTATGGAAATCAGTTTGATTTTGCTGAAGGAAATTATCAAATTATTTCTTATTATGCTTATGGGGTTTGCACTTATTCGTACAGGAAAATTAAAAACAGCAGACGGCAAGGCTTTGTCGGTACTGCTGGTATATTTAATCTTGCCGTGTGTCATTATTCATTCATTTCAGATTGATGCGGCAGATGAAATTAAAGCCGGCTTGCTGTTTGCACTGGCAGCGTCGGCAGCCGTGCATTTCATTTTTATTGCCGCAACGGCCTGCCTGCGTCCGGTTTTGCGTTTGAAAGCCGTAGAACAGGCATCTCTCATCTACAGTAATGCCGGTATTTTGGTTATCCCGCTCGTTATTGCACTGCTGGGGCCGGATTACGTCATGTATCCGTGTACGTATATGGCGGTGCAGTTGGTACTGCTTTGGACGCATGGCAGCCATTTGCTTTGTGGTGGCGGTGAAATCCGGTTTCGTACCATTTTCAGCAATATTAATGTCTTAGCCATTATCTTGGGAGCGGTTCTTTTTTTACTGCAAATCAAGCTTCCTGTATTGCTCGATCAGACGATGGCATCTGTCGGCTCGACCATTGGACCGATTGGGATGCTGATTACCGGGATGGCTATTGCGGACTGTGATTTAAAAGAAATATTCTTGAAAGCACGCAATTATATGCCGGTTTTTATTCGGTTGATTGCGTATCCCGTTTTATTGGTCGCCTTGTTTGCCGTTCTGCATTTGAGCGGGTATGTTGCAGATGGGAAAAACATCCTGCTGACTATTTTTGTTGCATCGATTACGCCGACGGCAGCGATTGTTACCTCGATGGCAGAACTGTACGATCAAGATCCGTCCTATTCTGCGGAATTGTGCGTGTTATCGACGATTTTGTCTATCATCACAATGCCTGTGTTAGTTTTTGGCTATCAGTATTTTGCGTAGGTTTTCATGCATGAAACATAAAAAATGCCTTACCGTCTGCAGCTATATAAGCTGTCAGCGGTAAGGCATTTTCTATATGTAGTTATTCCGGCCGTTCAAATTTACGCTGCCGCTGTGCGGCAATACTAATTGCCAAAACAATGAAAGCAGCTAAAATGAAAATGTATTTGATGCCTAAAAAGGTAGCGACAACCCCGCCTAACAGGGGTCCCGTCATAGAACCGATTTGCTGTGCAGAAAAAAGCAGGCCGAAGACATGGCCTTTGGTATGTGCATCTGTGTTTTCTGCAAGAATGGCATTGATAGAAGGATAGATACCGGAAAAAAACAAACCGACGGCAAATTGGCTGGCTGCAAACAGCGTCAAATCATTGGGGAGTGCCTGCAGGAAAAAGCAGATACTCGTCGCAATCAGTGCATACGTTAACGCTGTATGAAATCCGTGATGCTGGCCGAAACGCCCCCAAAGCGGGGCGGAAATTGCACTGGCAAAACCACCCAAAGAGAAGACCAGACCGGAGATAAAAATCAGATTGTCCATCTGACCGGTTAATTCAGAAACATATGTCGTCAAAACAGGCTGAATAATCAAGATGACAAACTGTACAAACACGGCGTAAATAAGCATGTTGCGGATAAGCGGATTTTTCCACAGATTGGGTTTTTCTTCTGCTTGTTTTTCTGTCGCTTGATTGGTATCATCCGGCGGTTCTTTAATAAAGAAGACAAGTACCAGAAAATTTAAGAACAAGGCTGCGGCAGCCAAAAAGAAAGACATGCGCATGCCGAAGATTTCCGCAAGAATGCCGCCAAATAACGGTCCGATGACACCGCCTGCCGTGAGTGCACCCTGCATGATGCCTAAGCAGATGCCCAGTTTTTTGGGAGGTGCATAAATGGTCATAATGGCCAATTCCATAGGCCAGAGACCGGCTGCAAATCCTTGGAACATGCGCATGAAGGTCAGCTGCAGGGGAGAGGTAACAATGCCGCCAAGAAAATAGCTGATGGAAAGAAGCAGACTGGCACGAATCGCCATCAGCCGTTTGCCTTTTTTATCAGCCATGCGCCCCCAAATCGGTGCCATGATGGCACTGACGGCAAAGGACGAAGAAAAGACAACGCCGGACCAAATATTTACGGCGGAAGGATCGACGCCAAGATCGTGCGTCAGATACATGGGCAAAAAGGGGACAAGCATTGTATAACTGCCCGACATAAAGACAACATTGCATGTTAAAATAGCCAGGCAAAATTTCCAATTCATAGATAAAACCTCTTTTCTATCCTAGATGTTGGATACATATATTCTTTGGAATTTATCTATTATACAGTATTTTTTTACAATGTCAACAAAAGACTGGGGAAATGCAACATAGCTGTTTTATCTGTTTTGTACAGAAGCAAGACTTGCTGAATTGAGCCTAGGTTTATATAATAAAGTATCGTTGTGATTTATAAGTAAGGAGTAATTCGCATGGTTATGTATTTGGTAAAACGACTGGCCGGGACGCTGCTGGTGCTGTGGGTGATTATTACCATCACTTTTGGACTCATGCATGCTATCCCGGGAGGTCCGTTTACACAGGAAAAAAAGCTGCCGCCGGCTGTTATGGCAACGGTAGAAGAACGGTATCACTTGAATGATTCATTATGGAATCAGTATACCGATTATGTCCGGCATGCGGCGGTGTTGGATTTAGGACCGTCGTATAAGTATCCTGGAAAGACTGTCAATGACATTATCGCAGAAACATTTCCCGTTTCGGCAGAATTGGGACTGATTAGTTTACTGCTGGCTGTTGGCATGGGTGTTCTTTGCGGCATGGCAGCCGCGTGGTATAAAAACCGCTGGATTGATTATCTCTTAATGCTTGGCGCGACCTTGGGCGTATCGGTGCCCAGCTTTATTATTGCGGCGGTGTTGATTCAGCTGTTTGCCTTTACGTGGCCTGTGCTGCCGGCAGCGATGTGGAAAGGCCCTGCGTATGTAGTGCTGCCGGCGTTGGCGTTGGCAGCGCATCCTACGGCCTTTATTATGCGTCTGACCCGTTCCAGCATTTTGGATGCCTTGGGACAGGATTATATCCGGACGGCCCGCGCCCGCGGCATTAGTACGCGGCGTCTTCTCTGCCATCATGCATTGCGTAATGCCTTGCTTCCGGTTGTCAGCTATATTGGACCTTTGGCAGCAGCACTGCTTACAGGAAGTTTTGTTGTCGAATCTATTTTTGCCATTCCCGGTTTAGGCCGCCATTTTGTGACGAGTATTTATAACCGGGACTATACGGTCATTTTGGGGATTACGATTTTTTATAGTTTCCTTATCATGATGATGAATTTGTTGATTGATGTAGTGTATCCGCTGTTAGATCCGCGCATTACGCTCAAGTCCGGAAGGGAGGAATAGCGTGTGAAAGACAGTGATTTTCAACCTATTCGGCCGGAAGATCGCATAGAGCCGTATATTCCGCCGCAGAAACTGCGGGAACGAGGCTGGCGGCAGATGAAAAAGAACCGTCTGGCCCTTTGGGGCATGGCGATCGTCTGCGTCATGACGGTGCTGGCAGTGTTTGGCCCCATGGCGGCTCCGTATGACTACGCCGATCAGGATTTTGCCATGGCGAATTCCTGGCCGTCTGCAGCGCATTGGTTCGGTACCGACGCCTTGGGACGGGATTTATTTGTCCGGGTGCTGTACGGCGCTCGTATTTCCTTGTCTATTGGATTTGTTGCCAGTTTGATTAACGTATGCATCGGTATCGTATACGGCGGGATTGCCGGCTTGGTCGGCGGCCGGACAGACCGTGTGATGATGCACATTGTCGATATTTTATATTCTATTCCTATGCTGTTGTACGTGATTTTGCTGATGGTCGTATTTAAACCGGGACTGCTGAACATATACCTGGCATTGGGGATTGCGTATTGGCTGAATATGGCACGGATTGTCCGCGGCCAAATCTTGAGTTTGAAAAAACAGGAATATGTTTTGGCGGCGAGGGCCTGCGGAACATCGACTTGGCATATTTTGTGCCGGCACATGATTCCCAACTGCGTTGGTCCGATTATTGTCACGCTGACGTTATCCATTCCGGATGCTATCTTTACGGAAGCGTTTCTCAGCTTTATCGGCCTTGGTGTTTCGGCTCCTATGGCCAGCTGGGGCGTACTGGCATCTGATGGCATTAACAGCATTCGTTCGTTCCCGTTCCAGCTTGTTTTTCCTGCCATTGCCTTGAGTCTGACGATGTTGGGATTTATGTTCCTGGGTGATGGGCTGCGGGATGCGTTAGACCCGCAGAGTCAAAAAGGAGGCAGCTGATGAAACCATTATTGGAGATTGACCATGTATCTGTATCGTTTGCAACCTATCGCGGTGTGTTGGAAGCACTGTATCAGGTGTCTCTGTCTGTGCAGGCAGGAGAAACTGTCGGTATTGTTGGGGAATCAGGCTGCGGGAAATCAGTTACCTCCCAGGCGGTTATGAAACTGCTTCCGGCAGACACGACACAATATACACACGGAGCGATTTACTGGCAGGGGACGAATATTCTGCCGCTGCCGGAAGCGCAAATCAACGAAATGCGCGGCCGCGACATGGCGATGGTATTTCAAGATCCGATGACGGCGCTGAATCCTGTACTGACGATTGGCGACCAAATTTGTGAAGGACTGCAGCGTACTCAGTCTATATCGAAAGAAGACCGCAAGAAAAAAGCCATCGAACTGCTGCAGGCAGTCGGCATCACCTCGCCGGAAAAGCGATATTACCAGTATCCCCATGAACTGTCCGGCGGCATGCGCCAGCGCTGTCTGATTGCTATGGCACTGGCCGGCCGGCCCAAGCTGCTGTTTGCTGACGAACCGACTACGGCACTAGATGTCACGACAGAAGCACAGATATTGGCTTTGCTGCAGCAGCTGCAGCACGATACCGGCATGGCGATGGTATTGATTTCTCACAATTTAGGTGTCATTGCGCAGATGTGCCGAAGAATTTATGTCATGTATGCAGGCACAGTTGTCGAGGAAGGCACGGCAGAAGACATTTTTTACCGGCCAGCTCATCCCTATACGCAGGGGCTGCTGGCATCGCTTCCGGACCCGGCGCATAAAGACAGAATATTAAAAGGCATTAAAGGACAGGCACCGGATTTATTTCATATGCCCCAAGGATGCCGTTTTTTTAGGCGGTGTCCGTATGCGATGCGGATTTGCATGCAGAAATTATCTCCTGTATATGATATAGATGCAGGCCATCGGGCCAGTTGTTGGCTGCTTTCGCCGGAAAGGAAAAAGGCATCATGGATTTAGTTCGAGCCAGTCATATTACAAAAGAATTTGTTGTCGAAACCAATTGGTTGGGACGGCCTAAAACAATAGTAACGGCAGTTCACGATATGTCATTGACAATTCATGCAGGAGAAACGGTAGGCTTGGTGGGAGAATCGGGCTGTGGCAAATCGACATTTGCCCGGACAGTACTGGGATTGTATGCTGCAAGCAGCGGCGATGTTTTTTATAAAGGAAAAACGATTCAGGATGCCGCTGTACGGCAGCAGTACCGTCGGCATGTACAGATGATTTTTCAAGACCCCTATTCCTCGTTGGACCCGCGGATGACTGTAGAAGATATTATTAGTGAACCGCTGCGCAACTATGGCATTTGCAAAACCAATCAGGAACGGCGGAAAAAAGTAAGCGCGCTTTTAGAAGAAGTCGACATGCGGCAGGAAGCGGCCCAGCGGTATCCCCATGAATTCAGCGGCGGCCAGCGGCAGCGTGTAGGCATTGCCAGAGCTTTGGCCGTATCGCCGGAATGTATTTTTTGTGATGAACCGATTTCCGCTCTGGATGTATCCGTGCAGGTACAAATCGTCAACATGATGCAGCGTTTGCAGAAAGAACGGGGCTTGTCTTACTTGTTTATTGCCCATGATTTAGCTATGGTACATCATATGAGCCATCGCATCGGCGTCATGTATTTGGGACGGCTGGTTGAATTGGGGACTGGCGATGACGTATATCATCGGCCGCTGCATCCCTATACGCAAATTTTAATTGCAGCAGTACCGCGGCCTGACCCGCAGTATGTACGACGCGTGCTGGTACAGGGAGAAGTACCGAGCCCGCTGCATGCTCCATCAGGATGCGTGTTTCATACACGCTGTCCGTATGCGGATGCGCAATGCAGCCAGTCTGTACCGCCGCTGCGGGAAGCGGCACCGGCACATTGGGTGGCATGCCACCATGTAAAAGGAGGGGAACGGCTATGATACGTACATGGATGCTGGGAATTTGCTGTCTGCTAATGATAGTGTGCAGCGGCTGCAGCAGTGTGCAGCAGCCGAATACGGTCAGCTATGTATTGGAAGCCGAACCCTCACGGCTCGATCCGGCCATGACGACCAACTTAGCCGAAAATAATACAGAACTGCAGCTGTTCGAAGGATTGACGCGTTTGGATAAAGACGATGTCCCGCAGCCGGCATTGGCTGCAAGCTGGGATATTTCACCGGACGGAAAAGTATATACTTTTCATTTGCGGGATGGAATCTGTTGGAGTGATGGGACGCCGATTACCGCTCAGGATATAGAATTTTCTTGGAAACGGGTTATCGATCCGGACATTGCTTCGGAAAATGCGTATATGATGTTCTGTATCGATAATGCAGAAAACTATTTTAAAAAGAAAGCCCGTGCAGACGAAGTAGGTATTCGCGCATTGGATGACAAAACGCTGCAGGTGCGGCTGACGAATCCGACGGCGTATTTCCTGAACTTAACAGCTTTTCATTGTTATTATCCTGTACCGCGCAGGCAAGTAGAAGCGCATCCGGATACGTGGGCTTCTGATGCGGAAACGATGGTGTGCAGCGGGCCGTATAAAATTACCAAATGGATTCACTCCAGCGAAATTATGATGGTCAAAAATGACCAATACTGGGATAAGGATGCCGTACAGCTTCCGTCTATCGTGTTTCCTATCAGCGATTCCCAGGCAACGCGGCTGACATTGGTCGAAAGCAACCAGGCCAACATGACCGTAGAGCCGCCGCCGGCTGACCAAGACCGTTTGGAACAAATGGGCTTGTATAAAGTAAGCCCGTATTTGGGAATATACTATTATGTATTCAACGTGCAGAAACCGCCTTTTGATGATGTGCGCGTGCGCAAAGCATTTGCTTTGGCTGTACAGCGGCAGGGGTTGATTCAGCATATTGTACGCGGACAGAAACAAGCGGCCTATGCCTGGGTGCCGCCGGGAATCTTGGATAAAGCGACTGGCCGTGATTTCCGTGCAGAAGGAGGCAATCTGATTGAAGAAGACGCTGCAAAAGCAAGACTGCTGCTGCAGGAAGCCGGGTATGATGCAGACCATCCGCTGCCGGAAGTAAATATACTTTTTAATACCAGTGAAATTCACAAAGCCATTGCAGAAGCGATGCAGGCTATGTGGAAAGAAAATTTGGGAGCCGATGTGCAGCTGACCAATCAGGAATCAAAAGTTTTCATGGCTTCCCGCAGTCAAGGCGAGTATCAGATTGCCCGTGCTTCATGGATTGCCGATTACAGCGACCCTATGAGCTTTTTGGATGTATTTGATGACGAAGAAAATGATGCACAATACCATAATCCTGCCTATCATGAACTGATTCAAAAAGCAAAGACCACGAACAACGAAGCACTGCGCATGCAGTATATGCATGAAGCAGAGCAAAAACTGTTTGATGACTGCGTTATCATACCGATTTATTACACGACGCAGCCGTATGCAGCCCAACCGTATATCAAAGGATATCATTGGTCTTCGCTGGGGCTGGTTGATTTTAAAGAAGCCTATATAGAAAAGGAGAACTAGCAGTATGTATAAGCAAGGAAAAGCCGTACATCCCGGAGATACGTTGGGCATTGCAGCCCCGTCTTCCGCGTTAGGAGAACAGAGCTTGGAACAGGGCCTGGCTGTACTGCATGCATTGGGATACAAAACGAAGCTGGGAAAATCGACAGCTGCCCATTGGGGCTATTTAGCCGGAGACGATGCATTGCGTGCGCAGGATATAACGGATATGTTTGCAGATGATGATGTAGATGGAATTATCTGCCTGCGCGGCGGCTACGGGGCAACACGCCTTTTGCCGCTGCTGGATTATCAAACGATAGCAGCGCATCCTAAGCTGTTTGTTGGCTTTAGCGATATAACGGCACTGCATACCGTATTTTTGCAGCGGTGCCGCTTTATGCCTATTCATGGAACGATGGTTATGTCCTTGGGACGGGATGCATCGGCGTATACGAAAACATGTCTGGCCCAGGGATTGGCAAATCCGTATCAGCCAGGCAGAATTTCTCTTCCGGCTGGCGGGCAGATGGAATCTATCGTTTCCGGCGATGTGACGGGGACGCTTTGCGGCGGCAACTTGACGCTGCTGGCTGCAACGGCAGGAACACCGTATGCCCTGCAGATAGAAGATGCCATTCTTCTCATTGAAGAAATTGGTGAAGAGGCCTATTCACTGGACAGAATGCTTTGCCAATTAGAAGAGGCTGGCGTGATTGCCAAAGCGAAAGGCATTATTTTTGGAGAATTTACACGTTGTGAACCGAATGAACCGGCACCTTATGAATTTACAAGCCGGGAAATCGTGTATCAATATGCCAAACGTTGGGGCAAGCCGGCTGTTTGGGGATTTCCTGCCGGGCATGGAGCGGATAATACGTGGCTGCCGTTGGGAATGAAAGCCCGCCTTTGCTGTCAGGCAGATCCGTATGTAGAACTGCTGCCGTAGTAAGGAGAATATAAAATGAATAAAAAAGAAATGAAACAGGAAGGCTGCCGTCAAGTCGATGTGCTGCAGCCTGTCATTTACGAAATCGCATCGTATTTGCATGCTCATCCAGAATTGGGAAAACAAGAAGTCTTGGCATCGTCTTATTTGCGTCAAGTTTTATCAGCCCATCGGTTTCAAGTTGAAGACTGCGTGCCGGAAGCTTTTCCTACGGCATTTCATGCCTCGTATGGACAGGGACCTTGTCAAATTGGTTTTTTGGCAGAATACGATGCGCTGCCGGAATTAGGTCATGCCTGCGGGCATAATTTGATTGCGGCAATGAGCGTCGGAGCAGCCATTGCCTTTGCCAACGTCTGCGGTGAATTGGCGACCGTGCACGTATACGGCTGTCCGGCAGAAGAAACAGTTGGCAGTAAAGTTTACATGAGTGAACACGGTGTGTTTGATGGATTGGATGCGGCTATGCTCATTCATCCCGGTTCGGACAAAACGTGTATTGGCGGTACATCCTATGCTACGCATCCGCTGCAGTTTACTTTTTTGGGAAAATCAGCACATGTAGCCGATCCCAAATACCATGGCATTAATGCGCTGGATGCGCTGGTAGATTTTTATGGACGACTGAAAGCATATGAAAAGACGCTGACAGAACGGCATATTATTGGCGCAATTATTACCGAAGGCGGAACAGCTCCCAATGTTGTACCGGACAAAGCGGTTATGAAAGCGACAATTCGGGCACTGCAGACAGAATATTTGGAAGAAAAAATGCTGCCGGATATTAAAGCATTGGCGCAAGATACAGCAAAAGAACATGGAGCTGCCGTGCAGATGGTACATTATGAACCATTATTTAAAAATATGGTCAATGATGCCAAGATGGAAGTATATTTTGCCGAAGCGTTCAGCGATCTTTATGAAGAATTTACTGTCGAGGACGATGATGCGGCCGAAGGCTCGACAGATGTAGGAAATGTAAGCCAAGTGACGCGTGTCAGTCAGCCTGAAATCTGCATTGGCTATCATATCGCTGCACACACCAAAGAATTTGCCGAAGCAGCCGGCAGTGACTTGGGAAAGATGCAGGCTCTCGTAGGAGCCAAAGCCATGGTACGGGTTGCCGTCGATTTGGTATTTGAAAATAAATAATGCAGGCACCCTGCGCAGAATGGGATATATACATGACGCAGGGTGTTTTTATATATAACTAAATCTTTTATTATAGTGATGATAGATATAGACTCTGTATATATTTTGTCAAAAAATGTAAAAAAGTAGTTGACAGAGGTGGTTATTTGCGATATACTAATCAAGCCGTCGGGAACGGGGCACTGCAAAGGGCCTTGGCAAAGACGGATATGTCTTTTTATGAGGATGTGAAGAATGGTTCAATTCTTTCGAAAAAAAAGTCCTTGACAAGCTCTTGTGAGTTTGGTAAGATATACAAGCCGTCGTAAGACGGTGATGACCTTTGAAAACTAAACAATGTAAGAATCGAATGAACGCCAGAGTGCGAGG
>SAMEA104315424__coassemble_443_pt1 | contig 37880 bp, 28 predicted proteins | sample SAMEA104315424__metabat2_low_PE_027 | metagenome-assembled genome bin SAMEA104315424 (sample SAMEA104315424) | gut metagenome | biome: Monkey gut; feature: monkey-associated habitat; material: faeces | place: China | collected 2013
GCCATGGCACATCTCTTTCTTGCCATGGGTATCGGCACATTGATTACTAATTTCTTTGTCAGCATCAATATCGTATTCCCGTCGTATATCGGCTCCATGCTGGCTGCAGCAATCATCCGCAACGTAGCAGATTTTACCAAGGTATACAAAGTATACCAGCGTGAAAGCGAAGTATTGGGCAATTTGGGTCTGACTATTTTTCTGACCTGCGCGCTGATGAGCCTCAAACTTTGGCAGCTCAGCACCTTAGCGATTCCGCTGATTGTTCTTTTACTCAGCCAGGCTGTATTCATGGCCATTTTTGCATATTTCATCGTCTACCGCGTCATGGGCAAAAACTACGAAGCAGCCGTTATGACATCCGGTGCCTGCGGCTTTGGCCTCGGTGCTACACCAAACGCCATTGCCAACATGACTGCCATGACAGAACTCTTTGGCCCGGCACCTACGGCATTCTTTGTTATTCCGCTCATTGGTTCTCTAATCATTGACCCGGTCAACGCATCTATCATTACTATATTTATCAATATTTTCCATTAAACAAGAAAAGAAAAAGAGGACTGTTAAGGGGCAGTCCTCTTTTTTTATGCTATGATTTTGTCAGTTTTCGTTTTTCATCCGTTCCCAAGCGGAAAAAATAATACACATTTTCTGCTGCTTCGTGAGTCATCGTCGGCACGGCTGCCAATTCTTCTATCGTAGCCTGCTTCATATCATCCAATGTTTTAAAGGCTGTCCATAAGGCTTTGCGCCGTTTGGGGCCAATGCCTTCAATATGATCTAAAATGGAAACCAGGCTTCGCTTGCCGCGGAGACTGCGGTGGTATGTAATGGCAAACCGATGGGCTTCATCGCGGATAGCCTGCAAAAGCTGCAGTTCCGGCGTGTGATGGCTCAAAATAATCGAATCACTGCGTCCTTCTACAAATACTTCTTCAATCCGTTTTGCCAAGCTGATGACGGGCGCTTCACAGCCGGCGTCCCGAATGATAGGCAGTGCCGCGTGCAGCTGTCCTTTGCCGCCGTCAATGACAATCAAATCCGGCTCCGGCCAATCCCGCTCGCCATAGCGGCGTCCCATAATTTCTGCCATCGATTTAAAGTCATCAGGCTTGCCCTGTACGGTCTTTAATTTGAAACGCCGGTATTCTTTTTTCGCTGGCTGCCCATGTTCAAAGACAACCATAGAAGCAACCGTTTCTATCCCCTGGGTATGTGAAATATCAAAACATTCCATGCGTTCCGGAAGCCTTGGCAGGTCCAACACGCGCGCCAGTGCTTCTACGGCGCCGCTCGTCTTATCTATGTCATGCTGCCACTGCAGACGGCGCTGTTCCAGCAGGACACGGGCATTATCTTCGGCCATAGCGAGCAGCTTTTTTTTGATGCCCCGCTGCGGAATCACAATATCCACCCGCTGTTTTTTGAGCAGACTCAGCCGATGGGCATGTTCTTCCAAGTCCTCTACAGATGCTACAACGATTTCCTTAGGTATAAACATATTTTCTGTATAATACTGGTCGAGCACAGCTGCCGTCAAGGCGCCGCTCGTTTCATCCATGCTGTTTTCCAGCGTAAATGTTTCCCGCCCCAGCAGCCGTCCCTGCCGTATCGTATAAATTTGAACGCAGGTCTGGCCGGCATCGGCAGCAAATCCCAGCACGTCCATGTCGCCGCCGCCAATCGTCTGAATATGCTGCTGTTCCTGTATGACTTTGACGGCTTCCATTTGGTCGCGGTACATAGCCGCTTTTTCAAACTCCAGCTGTTCTGCCGCTTCTTCCATCTGGTTTTGCAGCTGCCGAATGATTTCTGTATTGCGTCCTTCCAGTATATCGACGGCCTGCTGTACCAGCTCATGGTACTCTTTTTTGGTAATATAGTGAACGCACGGCGCATCACAATGATGCAGATGATACTGCAGACAAGGGCGGTCTGCCTGCATGGTGCGGCACGAACGAATGCGAAAAGCCCGCTGCATCAATTTCAGCACGCGGTGCACTGCCAGTCCATTGGCAAAAGGGCCAAAATACCGGGCACCGTCATGGCTGACACGGCGCGTCATAAAAATACGGGGATACGCTTCCTGCAGCGTCACCTTGATGTACGGATACGTCTTATCATCGCGGAGCATGATATTGTAGCGGGGATGATGCTTCTTAATCAGCGTATTTTCCAATAGGAGCGCTTCCATTTCGTTGGCTACAACAATGGTTTCGACATCTGCCGCATGGCTTATCATCGCTGCTACTTTCGGCGCCCGCCGGGCATCGTGGCGGATATAGCTGCGCACGCGATTGCGCAGATTGACCGCCTTGCCGACATAAATAATCTGCCCCTGCGCGTTTTTCCACAGATAAACCCCCGGCTGGGTCGTCAAATTACGTACTTTTTCCAAGACCGTTTCTGCTAACGCCATCTCAGTCCTACTCCTTTGCCATCAGGGCTTTCGTCCGTTCCAAAACAGGCTTTAGGAACTGCCCTGTATAAGACTGCGGTACGTCGCAGACCGCTTCCGGCGTTCCCGTCGCTACGACTGTGCCGCCGCCGTCGCCGCCTTCCGGTCCCAAATCAATCAGATAATCTGCCGTTTTGATGACATCCAGATTATGTTCAATCACAACGACTGTATCACCGCCGTCTACGAGCAGCTGCAGCACATCCATCAATTTATGAATATCCGCCGTATGCAGACCTGTCGTCGGTTCATCCAAAATATACATCGTCCGTCCTGTACTGCGCTTGGATAATTCTGTCGCCAGCTTGACACGCTGGGCTTCCCCGCCGGACAGCGTCGTCGCCGGCTGTCCGATGTGTATATAGCCTAATCCTACTTCCTGCAGAGTTTTCAATTTATTGTATATCCGCGGAATGTTGGCAAAAAATGCACAGGCGTCATCGACAGTCATATTTAAAACATCGGCAATCGTCTTGCCTTTATATTTTACTTCCAGTGTTTCCCGATTATACCGGGCGCCGTGGCACACTTCGCACGGTACGTACACATCCGGCAAAAAGTTCATTTCAATGCGGATGATGCCGTCGCCGCGGCAGGCCTCACAGCGGCCGCCTTTGACGTTGAAACTGAAGCGGCCTGCTTTATATCCGCGCACCTTGGCTTCCGCAGTCTGGCTGTACAGCTGGCGGATAAAATCAAACACGCCCGTGTAAGTTGCCGGGTTGGAACGCGGCGTCCTGCCTATGGGGGATTGGTCAATATTAATGATTTTATCTACATATTCCGTTCCCTTAATCATTTTGAATTTTCCCGGCCGGTGCGGCGTACCGTAGACGGCTTCTGCCAATCCTTTATAAAGGATTTCGTTGACTAACGTAGATTTGCCGGAACCGGACACGCCGGTGACAACGGTCAGCGTCCCTAATGGAAAGGCGACGTGAATATTCTTTAAATTGTGTTCGGCAGCACCGATGACTTCAATAAAAGAGCCGTTGCCCTTGCGGCGCACAGCCGGAATGGGAATATATTTAGTTCCTTTCAAATACTGGCCTGTAAGCGATTCCGGGCAGGCCATAATATCTGCGGCAGTTCCCTGCGCTACGACCTGACCGCCGTGTTCTCCTGCCGCCGGCCCGATATCCAAAATAAAATCAGCCGCCCGCATCGTATCTTCATCATGTTCGACAACAATCAGCGTGTTGCCCAAATCCCGCAAATTCTTCAACGCCTGCAGCAGTTTGTCATTGTCCCGCTGATGCAGTCCAATAGACGGTTCATCCAGAATATACAACACGCCGACCAAACCGGAACCAATCTGCGTAGCCAGACGGATTCGCTGGGCTTCGCCGCCCGAAAGAGTTCCTGCCGTCCGCGACAATGTCAAATATTCCAAGCCTACAGTCTGTAAAAAGTTCAGCCGTGCTTTAATTTCCTTGAAAATCTGTTTGCCAATCAAGGCCTGTTTTTCCGTCAACTGCAAATTTTCAAAAAAAGGAATCAAGTCCCGGACCGTCATGTCCGTCAGCTCTGCAATATGCAGCCCGCCGATTTTGATCGCCAGCGCTTCATGACGAAGCCGCGTGCCGTGGCAGGTCGTACAAGGCTTTACGGTCATAAACTGGGCAAACTGGTCCCGCATCATATCGGAAGAGGCTTCTTTATAGCGACGCCGCACCATGGGGATAACCCCTTCAAAGGCCGTCGCATACTGCTTGGTTTCGCCGCGCAGGTTTTCATATTCAAATACGCACGTATCGTCTGTGCCCCACATGAGGTCTCGCTGTACTTCATGAGGCAAATCGGCATAACAGTTTTCCAGCGAAAAGCCGTGCCGCTGCAGCAAGCCGCCAAGCTGCCGCATAAACCAAGAATCAGGATTGCTGCTGAGTGCTGCCACTGCGCCGTCGATAAATGCCTTGTGGGTATCCGGCAGTACCAGCTTGGGATCGACTTCCATCGTACTGCCGATGCCGGAGCAGTCCGGGCAGGCGCCAAAGGGACTGTTAAAAGAAAACAGATGCGGCTCAATTTCCGGCAGGCTGACATGGCAGTCCGGGCAGGCAAAATGCTGGCTGAATGTCAATACCTGTTTCGTGCTCATCTGAAAAATATGAACAATGCCGTCTGCCAACTTGGCCGCTGTTTCCAGCGAGTCTGTCAGACGCGTCAGAATACTATCTTTAATGACCAGCCGGTCGATAATCACGTCAATCGTATGCTTTTTATTTTTATCCAAGGGAATGTCGTCCGACAATACGTATATTTCCCCATCGACGCGCACGCGGACATAGCCGTCCTTGACCAGGCGGGAAAGCAGTTTTTGGTGCGTTCCCTTGCGTCCGTCAACGACAGGCGCCATAATCATAACCTTTTCCCCGTTTCCCAAAGCCATGACGGCATCTGCCATTTGTTCAATCGTCTGCTGGCGAATCGGTTTGCCGCATTTAGGGCAGTACGCTTCGCCGACTCTGGCATAGAGCAGACGGAGATAATCGTAAATTTCCGTGACCGTGCCGACTGTTGAGCGGGGATTGCGGCTCGTCGTCTTTTGGTCAATAGAAATCGCCGGTGACAAGCCTTCAATATAATCGACATCAGGCTTGTCCATTTGTCCCAAAAACTGCCGTGCATAGGCTGATAATGATTCGACATAGCGCCGCTGTCCTTCGGCATAAATCGTGTCAAATGCCAGTGACGATTTCCCGGAACCGGACAATCCCGTAAACACGACTAATTTGTCCCGCGGTATCTTCACGTCGATATTTTTTAAATTATGCTGTCTTGCTCCTTTAATGACAATATATGTATCCTGCATACTTTATCTGTCTGCTCCTTTTTTCAATCTTGCCATGTCCTGTTTCTACTTGCCTTTTCTGCGTTTTGCATCAGGCCGCTTTATTTTTCGTACGTAGCGGGCTGACGGCATATCACGGCCCTGCATTTGTTTGGGCAGTGTGTCGTCATAGCTCATGGCACTGAGCTGCTGCCGCAGCTGTCCCAGTTTATCCCGCAGGGCTGCCGCTTTTTCAAATTCCAAATTTTTAGCGGCTTCCTTCATTTGCTGCGTCAGCGTATGAATCACTTTATGCAGCCTTTCTTTTGTCATCTTGCCGTCACTGCCGCTGTTGTATGTTTTGCTGTCTTCTGCCACTTTCGTCAGTTCTATCAAGTTGACGACGTCTTTTTTGACGGACTTAGGAATAATATGATGTTTCTTGTTGTATGCCGCCTGTACTTCACGGCGCCGCTGCGTTTCATCCATCGCCCGTGCCATGGAATCGGTAATTTTATCGGCATACATGATAACAGTCCCATCGACGTTGCGGGCTGCGCGGCCCATCGTCTGAATCAGCGACGTATCAGAACGCAAAAATCCTTCTTTATCGGCATCCAAAATAGCCACCAGCGATACTTCCGGCATATCCAGCCCTTCACGAAGGAGATTGATGCCGACCAGTACGTCAAACACACCGGCCCGCAAATCACGGATAATATCAGCCCGTTCAATCGTAGCAATATCCGAATGCAGATAGCGGACGAGAACGCCCATTTCTTTCAGGTAATCCGTCAAATCTTCTGCCATCTTTTTGGTCAGCGTCGTGACGAGCACCCGTTCTTTCTTTTCGACGCGCCGGCGGATTTCACTCAGCAAATCATCCATCTGCCCGGCTGTCGGCCGTACTTCTACTTTGGGATCCAAAAGCCCTGTCGGCCGGATAATCTGTTGTGCCAGATTGGTCTGTACTTCCATTTCATACGGTCCCGGCGTAGCGCTGACATAAATAATCTGGTTGATTCGTTCGACAAACTCTTCAAATTTCAGCGGCCGATTGTCCAGTGCCGAAGGCAGGCGAAATCCGTATTCAATCAAGTTTTCCTTGCGTGAACGGTCGCCGGCATACATGGCCCGCAGCTGCGGCAGCGTCACGTGGGATTCATCAATCATAATCAAAAAATCGTCGGGAAAGTAATCCAGCAGCGTATACGGCGCTTCACCGGCTTTGCGTCCTGCCAAATGGCGTGAATAATTTTCTATGCCGGAACAATAACCCATTTCTTCCATCATTTCCATGTCGTAGCGCGTCCGCTGTTCCAGTCGCTGCGCTTCCAGCAAATGGCCGCCGTCCTTCAGCTCTTTCAGCCGCGCGTCCAGTTCCGTCCGAATCGTGCCGAGAGCCCGTTCCATCTTATCTTTGGTTGTTACATAATGGCTTGCCGGATAAATAGCCACATGACTGCGTTCTGCCAGCACTTCGCCGGTCAGGGCATCTACTTCTGTCAGGCGGTCGATTTCATCGCCAAACATTTCGATACGGATGACGGCATTATCATAGGCGGCCGGCATGACTTCTATCGTATCGCCGTGTACGCGGAATGTGCCGCGTTCCAAGTTCATGTCATTGCGCGTATACTGAATATCGACGAGTTTGTGCAAAATCTCTTCCTGCGGTTTTTCCTGCCCCAACCGCAGAGATACGACCAGTTCGCTGTAGTCTTCCGGATCGCCCAGCCCGTAAATACAGGATACGGACGCAACAATAATGACATCGCGCCGTTCAAAAAGACTCATCGTCGCCGAGTGGCGCAGTTTGTCGATTTCATCATTAATCGACGCATCTTTTTCAATATACGTATCCGTCGAAGCGATATATGCTTCCGGCTGGTAATAATCATAGTAGCTGACAAAATATGCTACTTCATTGTCAGGAAAAAACGCTTTAAATTCACTGCAAAGCTGCGCCGCCAGCGTCTTGTTGTGGGCGATGACAAGAGTCGGCTTCTGCACGGCTTCTATGACTTTAGCCATCGTAAACGTTTTCCCTGTTCCTGTCGCTCCCAGCAGTACTTGTGCCCACTGCCCGGACTTTACGCCGTCTGCCAGCGACCGAATGGCTTCCAGCTGGTCGCCCATCGGTTCATACGGCGCGACGACGCGGAAGGGATGCGATGTATCGTAATCTTTACTTAAATGAGACTGTATATCCATGACCTTACCTCGTTTCAGCAAAGTAAAAAATAATAGTTATTGATTATCTTAGTATACCATGATGACAAACATATGTACAGAGGTATGATTTTCTGCATACGTGTTTTCCCCAAAACGGTGCCGTTCTTTGGCAGTCTCTTTCACCCTGGGCAAAAGAAGTCCCCGACAGTACCTGCGCCGCCTTGCTTTTTCCAGCGTAAGCCAGTATGATACAAATAGGTTTAACCCTATATCCGAGGTGATACAAATGACTGAAGAAGAAAAAATATTTGCCGGCTGTATGTTTAACAACCGCACGCCGGAATTGGTACAGCGCAAACGCAAGGCCCATCGTGCCTGTCTCCGCTTCAACCAGCTCGACGAAAGCGATCCGGCACGGCAGCCTATCATCAAAGAAATTATCGGCTCTATCGGCAGCGTCTACTATTTTCAAGGACCGCTGCAGTTTAACTACGGCTGCCACACACATATTGGCAATAATTTTTTTGCCAATTTTAACCTGACCGTCATGGATGACGGCCCCATTTACATTGGCGACAACGTCTGCCTGGGTCCCAATGTCTCTCTCATGGCTACCAACCATCCCCTGCTGGCACAGGAACGGCTGGGGCTAAATGAGCAGGGCAAGATGACCATGGCAGAATACGCTCAGGGAATCCATATTGGCAGCAATGTCTGGATTGCCAGGTTTTGGACGGCGTTCATATTGGCAGTCAAGCTGTCATCGGTGCAGGCAGTGTGGTCACCAAAGACATTCCGGACAACGTTCTTGCCTATGGCAACCCCTGTCGGCCTGTCCGTCCCATTACCCAAGCCGACAGCAAAGCGCACCTCATTCTCCCGGAAGATCGGGAGCATTTCAAATATAATCTAAAATCCTACTAAACACCGCAAAGGAGACACACTATGAAATATGTCATCGCATCTGATATTCACGGCTCGGCGTATTACTGCCGCCAGCTGTTGCTGCAGTTTGAAAAAGAAAATGCCAGCCGGCTCATCCTGCTGGGCGACATTCTCTACCACGGTCCCCGCAATGACCTGCCCAACGGATATTCCCCCAAAGACGTGTTTGCGCAGCTCAATGCATACAAACAGCAAATCGCCTGTGTACGCGGCAACTGTGACAGCGAAGTCGATCAAATGGTTTTGGACTTCCCTATCATGGCAACATACGCCTTGTTTCCTGTGGGCAGCCATCTGCTCCTTGCTACGCACGGTCATGAATACAATACATCCCACCTGCCGCCGCTTCAGTCCGGAGACATCCTGCTGCACGGCCATACGCATGTTCCGGCATGGCAGCCTTTCGGCACACAGCAGTATTACCTCAATCCCGGCTCTGTCTCACTGCCCAAAGACAATTCCCCGCACAGCTACATGACTTGGGAAGATACGGTCTTTCAATGGAAAACTATGGAAGGAACCGTATACCATACGCTGCACCTAACTGACTAATCTGCACAGTCAAAAGAGCTGCCGCAGTAACGTGAAGCAAGTTGCTTCCGTTCTGCAGCAGCTCTTTTCTGCTGTCACGTATATACCTATTCATCTTGTTCTCTCCCAACACAAGCTTTCTTTCCACCTTACTCATCCCATATAAAAAAACGGGATTACACGATTAAGATTATGTTATACCCCCCCCTAAAGTTAAATCACGCTAACTTTAGGAGTATACTACGTCTGCCGCTACGACAGGCTAGTACGTATTACAACTCAGTATCTGCATGCTGCAGTAATTTTTCAAACTCTTTTGCCGGCATGGGTTTGGCAAAATAAAATCCCTGTATGATGTCGCAGCCGCTGTCCCGCAAAAATTCATACTGTTCTTTCGTTTCCACGCCTTCTGCTATAGTCTGCATATGCATGAGTTGGGCAATATCAATGATATAGGTCATCATCATTTTGCCTTCTTCACTCATATCATCGACAAAACTTTTATCAATCTTTAGTGCCGATGCTTTGAAGCGTTTGACCATGCTGATCGACGAGTAGCCCATCCCAAAATCATCAATCAAGACACTAAAACCGAGATTATGCAAATCACTGACCAATTTTTCACTGATTTCTACAGCATTAAACAACGTTCCTTCTGTAATTTCGATAGGAATATCTTCACATTCCAGTCTGTACTTTTTCAGTATGTCTACATATTTTTGAATAAATTCTTTGCCATAGAGACGGTGCCGCGACACATTGACAGAAATCGGCAGGGTATGATAGCCTGCTTTTTTCCATTGGTGCTGCTGCCGGCATACATCTTCAAACATATAATCATCAATATACATGATGACGCCGACGATTTCTGACAAGGGAATAAATTTCCCCGGCATGACGATGGAGCCGTCCGGCTGTTCCCAGCGAATCAGTGCTTCCGCTCCTATCAGTTTTTTCGTCTTTGCATCATACTGCGGCTGATAATACGGCTTAAATTCATGATTTTGCAGTGCCAGGCTGATTTTATCCATCAAATGCTTATTCTTTACAATATTGGCAGGCATGGCAGGATCGTAAAACCGATAATATACGTTGTACTGCTTTTTGATGCTCCGCCGTGTCAGCACAGCATAGTTTTGCATATTTTCTAAGTTTGTTTCTCCCGGTTTGACAAGATAAATCCCCATAGAGCAGGTAATGCGAAATACTTGTCTGTGCCGAATATGAATCTGCATGATATCCAGGGCAATGGCTTCACACAGTGATTTTAATTCATCCACTGTTTCATACTGCACCATGAGGGCAAACAAATCCCCGTATTTACGGGCAAAAATTCCCTTGTTGTGCAGATGTTTTTTCAAAATAGACGTAACTTCCCGCAGTACGACATCACCAGCCCGATGCCCAAAGGCAATGTTAATCAATTTAAAGCCATCCAAATCAAAAGCAATCAACGCCTTGGGATTAGAACTGCTGTCCAGCCACTTCTGCGCTTCCATGCAAAACCGTTTGTGCGAATACTCACCGGTTAATTCATCTACATACAACGCTTTATGCCATTTCTTTCTCTGCCACAGGGTTCCAGCACACAAGATTAGGCTTGCAGCAAATAAAACCCCGCTTCCATACATCAAAAATTCCATGATGTCCATCACGCTTCCCCCTCCGCTGCGAACTGATAAAAATAGGTCTTTTCATGGTCTCCCAGACGCCAAATACTGATGTCGGTAATACCAAAGGCCTTTGCTGTTCCTATCCAACTGCTAATAGTCTGTTCATCTGCATACCAAACAACAATGGTATTGCCATCGGTATCTGTATAGGAAAAATGCAGCGCATCACTCAAGCTGTCGCGTACGGGCTGCACGCGATAGGTCTTCGCCAGCGCTTCTGCTTCTTGAGCAGAGATAAACTGCTTGCTGCCGGTACTGCTCCACGAGCAGCCACCTGTAGAAAGCGCGATACCAGGCGTCCCCGGCAGGGATGCCATTTTTTCAATCGTTTTTCGTATAAAGGCAAAATCCGCTTTCGGTCCGGCGTCATTGTGTACACCGTGCAGGTTATACATCATGACGACATACTGCGGACCTGCCGGAAATGCATACTTACTGTAGGCAATATTCGGTTCCAATATCACACGCAGTGTCAAATTCTTACGCTGGGCTTTTGCCTGCAATACCTCAATAAACTGCAGATACAGCGGTATAGCTTCGGGATCGCGGAATACCCGTTCATAATCCAAATCAATGCCGTTGCAGCCGGCTTTCTGCGCCAAATGGATGATTTCGTCAGCATGTTTTTTCTGCAGCTCTTTCGTAGCCAAGACTTTTTTCAGTATGTCCGTATCTTTCAGGCTCGTTTCCTTCAGCTGCTGCACATCGTTGACGACACACAAATACTGCCGCGTACTGTTTTTTTTCTTCTTCACCATTCCTTCCGGTAAAAACAACTTGCCATCTGTATCAAAATATGCAGCAAAATACGAAATCCCCGTATATACCGGTGTCTTCGCATTCGCATCGCTAAACTCCGCCACGCCGTTTTCACGGTCCCAATATACGACCCAGGCATCTAATGACGGGCTAGCCTGCATGAATTTTCCGGGAGCAGCACATTCTACGGGAAACGTACTTGCCGCTGCAATAAACAGCACAGTTGCCACACTCTTTTTCCACATCATGTTCTACTCCCTTTCGCTTTGCTTATAAATGTTGTACAAACCAATCTACTACTTTTTCCAAATATTTTTTGGCTGTATATTTCACTTTTTCCCAGCCTTCGTATTTCGTCGTAAAAATAACCGTATCCGTATGATTATTTTTTACCGTAAAATCACGAAATACGGCATCATATACATCATCATCCAAATTACGCTGCTGCCACCCCAAGTCATTCCAAGCAGCTCCCAAGGCAATCAGGCCGCCTTCATGCTGTGATACCCTCACATTGGCAATCTGCTCGCCGTTGAAATCCAAGGCTAGGTTTTGTCCGGTCAGATTGATGCGAATTGCATAGTTTCCCTGGTCTTTGACCTGAATAGCCCGTACAAATTCTTCCGAGCCTTCCTCAATCGTCTTCGGCGTTTCCTTCGTCTTTTCCTTCAGCCGTTTTGTATATACCTTAGCCAGCCCTTTGGACGGGGCATACCGTGAGAAGGCTTCCAATTCCGTCACCTCGGCATCGTGTTCATCTTCATCTACCGAAATAGGCTTCTTGCCTTCCAGTTCAGGAATTGATTTTTTAAACAATTCTGTTTCTGCGCCGTCTTTGCATTCCGTAATATAGATGTCATTTCCCTTCGTCTTGACAGCAATATAGTTTTGCAGCTCGTCGTCAGCCCGCAGGTAAATGGTCTGCGTACCGGCGCGGTTGCCAAGCAGCTGTGCCGTAACCGTCACATCCGGGTACATGGCACTGTTTTTCAGCACAATACGGCCTGTATCGTTAGGCAGGCTGGTCAGATAAATCGTCTGATCTTTAAATTCTGCCGCACCCTTTTCCAGTTTCCACTTGCTGTATTGATTGGCTTCCCCTGTATTAAAAATCATATCCTTATGCGTATCGTATTGAATCCGCATGAGCAGATGATTGACAGGCCACCATGCCTGGGGCTGCATGCGCGTCAAATCATAAATACTGCTGTCCGGTACATTCAGGCAGTATCCTTCACGGTTGAAATTCATGGCAAACAGCTTACGCAGCCAGTAAGCATTGACTGCGCTGACCTGCGGATTGTTGCCGAACTCACCCGTATTGGCATGCATGAGAATGCTGACTTTTGGCACATATCCCAATGTTTCCGTATACACATCGGTCAATTTTTCATAGTCATAGGAAATGCGCTTTTTCATGCGGTCATAGCTTTCTTTCGGCACGCCGTTTTTATCGCGAATATAATCCATCAGATAATGATTATAGCGCCGCCCCAAATAAGGTGCAATTTTATTATACATCAACGGGTCCATTTCACCAAGATAATTTCCATATCTATCGTAGACATTGATAAAAAATAAACGGTATCCATTGGTTCCCATATCCCAAAATCCGTATTTCGGCAGCCGCTTCAAGTCATCCGGCATCAAAAACTTCGTATCTTTGCGGTCAAATTTTTCCGGATACGTAAACGTCGTCGCTCTGTAATTGAGGTCTTCCAAGATAGGATTGGAAAAAATAGCCGTGTCGCGGCGGCCGTCTTCAAACATCAGATACAGTGCCTTTTCCGGTAATTGTTTGCCGTCATGGTAATAGGCTTCAATATCGTCAGATGTAATCGTTTCATATCCCTGCCGCTTCAAGGCTTCCAAATGGGCCCGCAAATTGTCCTGCCCGATGAGCAGCTGGCTGCCTTCGGTTTTCTGTACGCCAAAATAAGACAACGCCACAAAACCGTTTTCTCTGGGCGATTCATCCGTATACGGCTTGTATACCGGCTGTGTAATATACAGCCAAAGAGCCGTGCCGATAATAAAAAGAAAGAAGGCAAACTGTGCCGCGTATCGAATCCGCTTGATGCGGTTTTTCCGCTTTGTAAATTGTTTATTTCCGATAGGCTGTGTCTTCATGTCCTCGCCTTCCTTTCCGCAGACTTCTTCTTTTTCTTCTGCGATTTCAGCAGGCTGGACACATCAGCTGTAGTCATACGCGTCCCCCACGTCGATTTCCAAAACGTAACCCAGGCAATCGGCATCTGCCAGAGCAGCACGGCTTCATAATACAAACAAAACCACAGGCCGTACAGCCACGTAGAACTGCGCCGCAGCAGCAGCTGGCAAAAACTCATCAGCAGGGCCATCATCAGTATGCCAACCAGGAACGTCGTCGGAAATACGCGGTGTGCCAACGGGATATAGCATAGATTGTAAACGACGATGACAGGAGCCAAAATCGGTACAATCAGCCCCATATAAAAGGACAGCGCCATAAAAGGTTCTTTGCGCCACATAAACGTAGCGGCAATAAATGTTTCCCGCAGCCAAGAGCGTTTCCACCGCATTTGCTGCTTTAAGAACACTTTATACGTATTGGGGACAATAGTCGAGCAAATGGCCGTATCCTGATAGGTCGTGCGATGATGACGCAGGATAAAATTAGTCATTGCCCGGTCGTCGCCAAAAGTTGCTTTTTGTCCCAAGAATTTTTGATGCAGCCAAGCATCGCTGTACTGCAGCACCAAATCTTTGCGGTAGCACGAAAGCGGCCCGGAAAGACACGTAACGGCATCAAATATGCCTTCTGCAGCTTTCAGGATACGAAAGGCAATATAGTAGCGGACAGACTGCATTTTTGTCAGGTTGTTGGTAAACGTATTGGCTACATCGGTCCTGCCGGATACGCCGCCCATAGTTTCATCCTGAAAAGGCTGGACGAGATTGCGAATGGCAAAGGGATCCAAAAAGCTGTCGGAGTCGACAAAGACCAGCAGTTCATGCCGAGCCAGCTTGGCCCCTACAGCCAAGGCTTCCCGCTTGCCCATGTTCTGCGGCTGCAGATGATACCGCACGCGGAACGGCTGTGACGGTGCGTCTGCTTCGTTTGCCGCGCCGGTATCCTGGCGACCCCGCGCCATTTCCTCCTGCAGTTCCTGAATCGTTTTCTTGATTTCTTCCGGCGAATTGTCGTTGGAGCAGTCATCGATAACGATGACTTCCAGCTGCTCCGGCGGATAGTCTTGATTGACACAGCTGAGAATCGTCCGCCGGATCCATTTTTCTTCATTAAAACAAGGAATAATAACCGTAACTCCCGGCGTAAAGTCCGGATTAATAGGCACGGGACGGTAAAATGCCCCAAACAAATACCGTGTCAGCAAAAAAGTCGCCGCCAAAATACTGTATAAATAGAGCATGCGGTTAAATTCAAAATACAGAATACTTTCGGCACGCAATAAAATGACAAACAACGAAACAAAAAGCATAAACACAGAGGCTACAGTCAGCATATACCGCTGGCGGTGTTTGTGCGTATACTGTGCCAGTAGCTCCTGAAACTGAAAACCGCAGGATACCATGGGCTGTCCTTCTGCTGTCGGGACGGTGCGCACCCAAAGAGCTTTGATTTTATTGATTTTCATTTCATAGCCTTCGGGCATCGTTCCCGGTTTGATTTCAAAAGACAGTTCGACCATGGCAGATTGTTCCACAGCTTTGATATAGGCTCTGGGAATATCGCACAGTATGCCGGAGCCAGAAAGATTTTTTGCCCGGCCTGCAGCTTTCAAGACTTGGCCGCTGGCCGTATGAATGCGAAACTGCACGGGATAATCGACGTGATACCGCCGTCCGGATGCTACCTTTTCCTGGCTGATGACATAGGACTCTGCCGTTTCTTCCCGCGCCGTGCCGCGACGGTCTACATTGGTCCGCAAGTGGCTGCTGTCCGGTACATTCGGCAGTTTTCGTCTGTCTGCCAACGGTTCCAGCAGTATATCTTCTTTCGTATCAATGGCCTGATGAATCGCTTCTTGTATTTCTTTTTGCTGGACGATTTTTCGTATGTCTTTTCCTTGTAAGGTTTCTTCTGCTTTTTTATGTGTATCCATGTTTCTTTGCCTCAATATCCCATACCTTGATATAAAAGAGCTTCATCTTGTTTTTGTTCTTCTTTCGGCAGCGATTTTGCCTTGGCTGTACCTGCCTGGCTGTATCCATTGCACAAATATGCCGACAGCGGCATCGGATAGAATTTCGCCGGGTCGTCATCAGCGCGGGCATCATTGATTGTCATGAGCAAATCCAGTGCCGGCGCCGTATACACTGCCAAATCACTCATATGCATAACGAGAACAGCTCCTTTGATGACATGCCCGTTTTTGTCAAAAATCCCTTCTTTGATGGCTTGTATCATATGCTGCAAATCGGGCTGCATATAATCATGCGTACTGTAGGAACCGGCAACGATGTATTCATAGCCCGTATCATACAAGGCTTTAAACCCGGCCCGGCTTGCCGTCAGCGTCGGCGGGCGGAAAAACGGATGATAGACAGGCGTGCCGTCGCTGTGGTACAAATCTCCTACAATATCGCGCAGCTTGGCATCTGCCGTGCCGTAATCCACCAAATACCGTGCATACGCTTTAGCATAGTTCGTGCTGTCCATGGGATGATGTTCTTCACTGTGGGACGCGACATCATGGCCTTCCATAGCAATCGCCCGTACTAAATTCGGGTTTTTCATGACATTTTTCGTCAGTACAAAAAATGTCGCTTTGGCATGATGCTTGCGAAATACATAGAGAAGATGATTGACAGCAGAATCATTGCCAAAATCGTCAAAGGTAAAAAATACGACCGGTTTATCCGTATGTACCAAGCCGGTCAAATCACGGTACCGTTTTTCTTCGACCGTAAAGCCAAACATGTTGTCATCTTCAATGGCTTCATTGCCAATGTAGCGGTCCCGTATAAATTGATGAAACGAAATATCGCGCGGCCGTACATACGCGGCGCCGTCCTGTGCATACTGCTTATGCGTATCTATCGTATACAGCTCCTCTGTATGCTGCAGTATATGGCCGATCGATTCAATCGCGTAGGCTGAATCATTGCGCGCGTTGACCTTGGGGTCATCGTAAAAAGAATTGTAAGCAATGTTGTCAATCTTATGCCGCTTGATTAAATCCATGACTTGGACTGCCAAATCGTCATCATGGTAGTAATCCAGCCGAAAATACAAAATCCAGCCGCGGCCGACAGAATAAACAAATTTGCCGAACTGTTCCTTCATGACCGCATCGGCCGACGTATAGTCCTGATGCTTAGAATTGACAATATTGAGTGTCGGCGCATACATCACGCCCTTCATATCGGCTACGGCCCGATACGTGTCATCTGTAATCTTGCCCCACGGCTGCATCATCAAGTTCGTATGCACGCCCAGTTTGGCCAGTCCCTGCTGTACCGTTTGAATTTGCCGCTTCGTCGTTTCATAATTGCTGCTTTTCAGTGAACGAATGCCAATGGCGGCTTCATTGCCGCTGGCAATAATATCCTGTACGAGTTTAGGATTGGCTTTCAGCTCGTTGTCCATGACAAAAAAAGTACCGTGGGCATGATTTTTCTGCAAAAAATCCAACGTTTTATAGACGACATTCGGTTTGGACAAGCCGGCAAAGGCAAAGGCGACAGCCGGTTCCGTCGTATAAATCATGCGCGGCGGCGCAGCAGTCTGACTCGGTGTCGGCACAGCGGGATGCGCTGCCATTTGCGCCTGCACGTCCGGCGTTAATTGGCTTGCCGTTTGATTTGCTGCTTGTTCTGCCGCTGACACGGGCAGACAAACAACAGCCAACGCTTGTTTTACAGCGTTATGCAGCCAAGATACCGGCTGCGGTACAGCCGGAGAAGCTGCCGTCGTTTCTGCCCGCTTGATTTGCCGCAAATCCGTTATATCCAGGGACTTCACATTCTTTGCTTTCATGGCTTTCAAAATCCGTTCCGTAACATCGACAATCGGTTCATGTTTAGCCCCTGTGTCTTCGCGGATTTTCAGGTTCGGCTGTTTGTCTTTGGCCGGCCGTTCATCTGTCTTTCCCGGTGTATAGACAACCGCATTGGTCGGCGTGCCGACGACAAGCGACACAATAGACCCCTGCGGCACGGACTGTACAAACGCGGCGGCGTCTTCATCCGTTTTGATGCTGTCTTTTTGTACATAGACATCGGTTTTGACAGCCGACTGCAGTCCTGCTGCCGCCGCCGTTTTCAGCACATCCGGCACATACGACGTAGCCGGAGCCTTAAACAGTGTCGGGTGCTGTCCTGTCAATACTTCCAGCACTTTCTGTGTTTTGATAAGCTGTTCCAGTACCGAATCCTGCGGCTGCTTTTCCAGCTTAGTCAGGCCGGTATACGTATAGTTTCCAATCGTGACATGCTGATCCAGCAAAAGCAGTACAGAATCTGTATCGACGGCACAGTTCGATCCTTCGACAAAAAATGTCGCTTGGACATCATATTTTTTGAGTAAATCAACAAGCTGCGCTGTCGTCGTTGGGTCAGGCAGGCCGTCAAAGGTCAATGCCAACCCTGTTTTTCCCGCATCTTTCGTATATACAGTAGCAGCTGTTACGTTTCCTTCATCCAGCTGCTGTTGCGCTGCCGCAACCTCTGCATCAACGTTGTATTCACTAGACAAATCCGTAATATCTGCATAGGATTCAGCCGTACCGCCTAAATACCAAAAATAATACAACATGCTGCAAATCAATACGACGGCTGCCCCTATGACATATTTCGTTTTGATGTGCATCGTATGTTCCTCCTTTTTTATCAATCAGGCGTTAAAACCCCCAAGTCAAATCAGCCCAAAGGGTGCGGCTTTTTTCACTGGTCGTTTTATCTTTCAAATCATAATACTGCAAACTGAACAGCAGATTTTCATACAGCGTATAATAAAACATGGCGCCCCAGCCCGTAAAACCATCCATATAGTTGCCCAAGCCGTTCATCGTATGGTTAATATACGTATGGCCTGCCATATTGTAGTAGTTGAAATCCAATTCATACGTATGGGTAATCCATGGAAAGTTCTGGCCAAAACGGATAGATGCAACATAGCCGTCTGCGGCACCGCTGCCGTCTTTTTTATCACTGTGCAGGTACATGCCGCCCAAGCGGTAATTGCCTACGTTATAATTGCTGCCGACTGCCGTAATAGTCGACGGGTCATCGTAGTTGTTCCAATGATACCAGCCCAGCATATAGTCCCAGCGTTTTTGCCGCTGCCATGCTTCCAAAAACTGCATGTTTTCTGTATCATTGACTTTGCCAACACCTGCCGACAAGGATGTATTCACATCGGGTTTGGCCGTTACTTTGACGCCGCGAAAATCAGAATCGAGCACGTTGCCGTCAGCCAGGTACGCATAGGTCTTTCCCGCTTCTATCGTAAACGGAATATCCCACCATGTATAACTGCCTTCTACATAAAAGCGGCTGAACCGTGCTTTGCCGTCATGACTGCTGCGCACAGGCCGGGATGCACTCGTCGTGTTGGAAATATGGCTTTTGTCATATTCTGCCATGGCATGTGCCGTCCAATGGTCCTGTATCTTTTTATCCAAATAGATGCGTGCCCGCAGACGGTCATTCACCCAGGTATACTTGGGCGAGCCTTCATTGTTTGCATGACTGTAGCGAATTTCACCGTGTATCTGCAAATCTCTGTCATGCGCTGGGTGTACCTTTGTGTCCGTAAGCTGGGGCAGACTGCTGTATCCCAAGGCTTCGACTTCAGGGGCAAACTCGTCCATCAGCTGCGTAATGCAGGGAAGCGCTGATAGTGAAAATTTGCCGGCTTCTGCGTCTTGCGCCGCAGACTGCAGGGCATGATGGCGATAATATATATTATAAGCCCGAGCTGTCAGAATAGCACCTTCCCGCCGGGACAAACTGTTCATATTCATGTCTTTATCCGGTAAAAGCAGCCCGTCTTTGTCCAACATATCCAATACGGCATACGTCCAGGAAGGAGCCGGCTGGTTGAACCGATCTGCCATATACAGCTTATTCAGCGATACAGGCCGTACAGGCTGTGCTGTATTTACTTTAGGAATGTCCATCGTTTGGGAAACAACCTCTTTGCCTGTCGTGCCGGGCTGTTCACGGCGAATTACTGTATCAGCCGGGATGACCCGTTTGCTTTCTGCCGCAGCCGTGCGGGTCTGCACTGGTTTTGCTGTACTGCGGACCGTATTGGTCGCTACTGCCGTGTTAGTCGGTACTATCGTGTTGGCCCGTTGTACTGGTTCGTCATCTATGAGGCGCACAGGCCGTACAGCAGGTTCCGTCACTACTGCCGGAGACAGCGGTTTCCTTTCCTGCTGCCGTATCGGTGCACTGGCAGTTTTTGTGGGCAGTGCCTCTGCAGGAGGCAGGACCTGCTTCTTTCTATTAACTGCAGCAGGCTGTGGTTTGACATCCGAACAGCCGGAATAAATTTTTATCACTGTCGGCTCTTTCGTATTCAATTCCCCTATAGCAATATGAATCGTATTGCCATCAGATACTTTTTGCGACTCCTTGCCGCTGCCAATCGTAATGTCAATATGGGTCGGTCTTTTTTCCGGACTGGCATCAGCATAAATTTGAATCACATTTCCCGTTTCTTCTGCGGCACAGGCTATGCCGCTTGGCAAACAGACGGCAGCACTGGCAGATACCAGCGCACTCATACGAACGATATGTTGTAATACATGTTTCTGCTTCTTCATGTATCTTAACTCCTTATTTATTATAGGCTCCAATATGCCAGACCGGATGATTCTACTGCCTGTTTGTCAAACATAGATTTGACATCAATCACAACCGATTTGTTGCCGGCAAAAGAATGTTTCGTAAAAGCCTGCAGCTGTTCTATGGAATAGGCCGCAAAGGCCGCATGTTCTACAGCAAAAATCAGGCAGTCTGCGTCATCGATTTGAGCGACGTCCGCTTCATCCATCAGGTCTATACCGTATTGTTTTTTCACGGTCTTCTTATCTGCCCAAGGGTCGATGACTTGGGGATGAATATCATATTCCTGCAAAATATGCAGCATATCAATCGCCCGTGAATTGCGGATATCCGGACAGTTTTCTTTAAAAGTTACGCCAAAAAAGTAAATCTTATCATTTTTCAGTGAATGTTTTTCTTTTATCATCTTATTCAGGGTTACATCGACAATAAAGCGGCTCATGGAATTGTTTATCTGCCGTGCCGTCGCTACCAGCTGGCTGGTATTGTGATCCAGTACAGCTTTATACATCAAATAATAAGGATCTACACCGATGCAGTGGCCGCCGACCAAACCAGGCCGAAAGCCGAGGGCATTCCATTTCGTATTCATTGCTTGGACAACTTCCATTGTCGAGATACCTGTTTTATCAAAAATCTTTGCCGCTTCATTCATCAAGGCAATATTAATATCCCGCTGGGTATTTTCCAACAGTTTTGCCGCTTCTGCCACTTTGATGGAGCTGACCTTGAAAATACGATCTACGACAAGCTGATACACCTTGGCAATTTCATCGCATACGTTCGGATTCATCCCCGAAACAATCTTGCAGATATTTTTCAGCGTATGTACTTTATCGCCCGGATTGATGCGTTCCGGCGAGTAGCCTACAAAGAAGTCCGTCCCGCAGACCATACCGGAAGCCTTTTCCAGCTCATGGACGCAGAGTTCTTCTGTCACACCGGGATATACTGTCGATTCATATACTACAATTGTGCCACCCCTGAGATTCATTCCCACAGTGCGGCTGGCCTGCTGTACAAACGTCAAATTCGGTGTATGATCTTCTTTAATCGGCGTCGGCACGGCAACAATAATAAACGATGCCTCCCGCAGTTTTGCTGCATCCGCCGTAAATTCCACTGTTGTATGCTGCAGTGCTTGGCGTCCTACTTCTTCTGTCACATCAATACCCGACTGAAGCATCGTTACTTTTTCTGTGCTAATGTCATAGCCAATGACGCGTATCTTTTCAGCCAGCGCAACAGCCAGCGGTAGTCCGACATACCCCAGCCCTACGACAGCAGCACAGTTTTTTTTCTTTACCAGTGATTCGTAAATTTCCACTTTTATCACTCCTACATGCAGACACGTATGCACATATTCATACCTTATATAATAATACTATTTTTATGATACCATCGAATACCGTATTTGTAAAAAAATTTTCTATACTATCTTTCATACTTCTATGTATCTTCTCTTGTCACTACATCGGAATATGTTTTTTGTTTTGTTAACACACCATGTGCTTTTTGATTTTTTGCTATCAGTTTATTCGAAACCAGCAGCAGTTCTGCATCATCTGCCTATTCATTTTTATTTACTTGACTGGCTTCTGTTATAGAAACAATGTCATCTGTATGTATTATCATAGTAATCCTCTCCTGTTTTCAAGTATATCTTAGTTTTAGGAGAAATTCAGTCTATTTTTTTTGTTTGCTCATACTCTGAATGCGGATACCTGCATATACCAAAAGCTGCACGCCGTATCTATGCAGATACTTTCATAGATACGCGCATGCAGCTTTGCTTGCATTGCTATTATGATTTTGCTTTTTCGATAGTAAACCAAAAAGTGACGCCGTCGTCTGTATTGTATACTCCGTACGTTTGCCCGTGGAGTTTGACGAGTTCTGCAACAATGCCCAATCCCAGACCGTGCCCGCCAAAGGTACGCTGTACATTGCGGCTTCTTGCCGTGTCTACTTTGTAAAAAGGTTCCCAAATCCGTTTTTGGCATGCTTCGGGAATCTGAATTCCCTGATTATGTATGAACACTTTATAGACCGTGCCCAAATCTTCGCCGGTAACGGTAATTTCTTTGCCCTGCGGCGTATAATCAATGGCATTGCTCAAAAAATTGCTCATGATGCAGTCAATTTGTTCCGGATCGCCGTACGTCGTCATATCCGGCGGCAGTTTCCATGTAATCCGAATTTCTTTTTTTTGCACAGCCTGCGCAAACCGTGCCTGGGCTTCATCCGTCAAGGCACCAAAATCAAAAATCATTTTTTCCAGTTTGAAAGCCCCTGTTTCCAGCCGTGACAAATTGAGCAGACTCTTAACCAAATTATCCATTTTTACCGTTTCCGTTTGAATGACATGGCAGTAACGCCGCCGCGTCTGTTCATCGCTCTGCAGGCTGTCCAATCCTTCTGCATATCCCTGAATAATCGCCAGCGGAGTCTTCAGCTCATGGGACACGGCAAAAATAAAGGATTTCCGCATGTGTTCTATTTCTTTTGCCTTATCCAGCTGCTGCTTTAATTTGTCATTGGATTTTTGCAGTTCATCCAGTGCATGATGCAGCTGATCGGACAACGTATTGAGACTGCGGCCTAATTCGCCGATTTCATCGGTATTGCGTCCCTGCCACTTTTGGGTAAAATTCATATGCGTCATGGCGACGGATATTTTTTTCAGCTCCAATAAAGGCTTTACCATCTTATTAGTCAGCAAAATAGTACCTATGACGGCAATGACCAGCCAAATAATACCGCACGTAAAAATAAAATGCTGTACAATGCTAATCGTTTTTTTCATAGGCGCGACAGGCTGGCTGATGAGCACGTAGGACTGCCCTTCGATGCGGGAAATCAGATTAAAATACTGGAACGTTTCGCTGGGGCGGTAGTGCTTGACTTTGCCCAGTTCGTCTTCATCGGGCTGGCGGCCCTGCAACAAATCTATCATCTCTTGGATATGTTTGGGCTGTTCAGCCTGGTCCTGATGGGCTTTGGCTTCTTCTTCCTTTCCTACAGCCACGACCACGTCTTTTGTATCCGCTTTGGGCGGTCCAATGAAGATACGCCGTCCCGGCCGCGATGAATAGACAAGCTGGCTGTTGTCGATAATAAGGATTTCTGCGCCCAAATTCTGGCTGATGAGGTCAAACTGGCTTTCGCCGTCCATTTTCTTTTCTTTATAAATTGCGCTGATTTCCTGGCTGGCTTCTATCATGCCGTCTTTTTTGACAGAATAAAAGAAATTGTTAAAGCCTACACCAATGGCAATCATCAGCGTGACAATGAAAAACAGCGTAAAGCCAATGACGTACAGTCCTGATTTGGCGCGAAGAGACAGCCGTATCATTTGGCATCATAGCGGTATCCGTAGCCGCGCACGGTTTGAATATACCTGCCTTTGTCCCCCAGCTTGATGCGCAGGCGGTTGATATGCGTATCGACAGTACGCAAATCGCCGTAATAGTCGTAATTCCACACTTTGTTGAGAATCTGCCGGCGGCTGAGTGCCTTGCCGGCATTGGTGACCAAATACGTGAGCAGTTTGTATTCTGTCGGACTGAGGTCAATATTTTTGCCGTCCAAGACAACCTGCCGTGCGTCTTGGTCAATGGACACGCCGTCGGCAGCAGCAATCTGCTCAGTTTCTTCTTTCTGCGTACGCCGCAGCAGCGCTTTTATTTTTGCAACCAATATTTTGGGACTAAACGGTTTGGTAATATATTCATCAACGCCTAAATCATAAGCAAAGAGCTGGTCAATTTCTTCGCCTTTGGCTGTCAGCATCATGATGGGAACGGAGGATTCCCGGCGAATTTCCCGGCATACAGTCCATCCGTCGTATCCCGGCATCATGACGTCGAGCAGTACCAAATTCGGATGCTGTTCATGGTACAGTTGCAACGCTTCTTTGCCGTCTGCCGCTTCCAGTATTTCGTATCCTTCAGGCTGCAGAAAATCAGCTACCAGCTGACGCATTAATTGTTCATCATCGGCTATTAAGATTTTTTCCATGTCGTCTCCCTCTGTTTCGTCATCTCATATTCGTTACAGATTTTCTTTACGTCCTGCACGTCCGGCAGCTGCTGCAGCCAATACGAAAGGGGCTGGCCGCTGAGGCATACATTGGGCGCAATTTCCTGCAGCGGCACGAGGACAAAGGCCCGCTGCGTCACATAAGGATGCGGTATGTCCAATGTATCCGTATGGCTGACAACATCATCACTATACACAATATCAATATCTATCGTGCGGGCGCCCCATTTTTCATGCCGTACCCGTCCCAACGTTTGCTCTATCTGCTGGCAAATCGTAAGCAGGTCTTGGCCGGAAAGAGCCGTTTCGACAGTACAGGCCATGTTGATAAATACGGGCTGGTCTGTCTTTCCCCAAGGAGGCGTTTCATACATAGAGGAAACTGCCGTGACCTGGAGTTTCTTTTGTTCTTTCAGCAAGGCAACTGCTGTCTGCAGCGTTTCTTCCCGCTTGCCTAAGTTAGCTCCCAAACTCAAATAATACCTATGCATGGCGGCTCCTTTCTATCGTCACAGCCGTATCTGTCATTGGGCCGCCAATGGGCGCGTGCGGCTTATGTACGGTAATCGTGACGGCATCGACGGCAAACTGTGCCAGCACGGTCTCGGCAATCACTGCGGCCAACCGTTCAATCAGATGGTACGTCCGGTGTTCGACAATGTCTTGAATGACGGCATATACCCGGCTGTAGTCGATCGTATCTGTTAAGTCATCACTGTTCCCGGCTGCCGTCAAATCTGCCTTCAAAACGGCATCGACATAAAAAGGCTGTCCGTTTCGCTGTTCTTCCGGCAAACAGCCGTGATAGCCATAAAACTGCATGCCCTGCAGCGTAATCGTATCCATATCGTGTTATCCTTTCTGCGTATCGTCGCCGTGTCTGCCGGCCATCAGCATATCCCACGCTTCTTTATAGGCTTCCGTACCGGCTGCCAGACAGCCGCAGGAAGAAGCCGTAATAATATTCGAATCTACCGCCATGGCACTGCGCATGGTCAGGCAAAGATGCGTCGCCTGGACAATAACCAGTACGCCTTCCGGCTGCAGCCCCTGGTCAATGGATTGGCAGAGCTGTTCTGTCAGTCGTTCCTGCAGCTGGGGCCGGCGTGCCAAAATATCGACGGCATGCACAAAATGGCCAAACCCGGCAATGCGGCCGCCGCGGGGATAATAGGCAATATGAGCAGTGCCAAAAAACGGCAGCAAATGATGTTCACACATCGAATGAAAGCGAATATGCCGAACCGCTACCAAGCCGTTGGTCTGCGTTACAATCGGATTCTTCCATTCATCATCCGGATTTTCCCGCAAACCGGAAAAAAACTGTCCAAACGCTTCTGCTACCCGATGCGGCGTCTTTTCCATGCCTAAGGCTTTTATATCTACTCCTACGGCTTCCAAAAACTGGGCCATCGCCTGGACAGCCTTTTCATTACCCGCATTGTTATTCATTAAATCTGCCATGTCCTGCTCCTTTTTTTACCGTATATTTCACGCACGAAACCTGGTTCCGCCGCTGTTACAGCATATAATAGTATGTCAAAATGAAAATAAAACCGCCGACAATAATGAAAAACGGACTGGCATACTGCTGCCAAATAGTTTGTTCATGATACAAATAGATTTCATCCGGATTGGACGGATTATACCGTACATCGACGGCGTCACCGGCTACGCTCTGCCATTCTGCATTGCCAATCTTATACTTGCTTTTATACGTTTTGTTTTGCACAGTAAATTCAACAACCGGAAAATACAAGCTGCCGCTCTTCAGTTTCTTTTCTTCAAACCCAAGCAGCTTTCCCGTCGTCGCTGCCGTGCAGTGCCGCGTCAGCGTCCGCAGTTTCCAGCCATGATACGTCCCTACGGCAACAAATATGACGCCCAGCACGGCCGGTATATAGTACAGCATATTCATGATGTATTCCTCCTAAATTACATAGTCACCATTCATCAAGATGCATGGATTCGCCCGGCAATCCGATAGGCAATCGTCCCGCCCAGTACGCCCGTAACCAGCTGCGGCCAACTCATACTCAGGAGTATCATATGCCGCACAGCCGGCGGAAATTCCACACAGCCAAACAACAGATAAAACGAGCCATACAGGACAGCCGTCTTGCAAACTGCCGCGCCATACAAGCCCCAAAGCGTATACGCACGCAGCCGATACACCGCCCCAACAAGCGCACTGTTGCCAACCGCTACAGGAATAATAAACGGCAGAAAGGGCAGCATGCCTTCCAGCCAGGCAAACACCGGCGTGATACAGGCAACAATCAGCCCGGATTTCCAGCCAATTTTCAATACAGCCAATACCAGGCAGGCATTGACCAGCGAACCAATCAAAAACATACTCACCTGCGGCGGTATGGGAAGCAAAAGCCGTATGCCCTGCAGCAGCAGCGTCGCTGCCAGCAGCAGGCCCGTCCGCGTTATCGTGTACAGCATCCTGTCATTCATCTTCTATATCCCTACCTAAATCTGCAAAATTTGGTATAATAAAGACATCTATTTATTATACCATAGAGTATCGGATAGATTCCATGTCTTATCATCAAATTTATTGTATCGTCAGAGGTGTCAGATGTCAAAACGTTTTATTCATTCTATCAATTATATGCGTGGGCTTTGCATGCTCGGCGTCATTGCCATTCACGTCGGCTCCGTTGCCATCGTCAATCCTGCACCCAATTTGGGACTGATTGCGCTCCTGGAAATACTGTCCCGTTTTTCCGTGCCGGCATTTTTCTTTCTTTCGGCATTCGGCATGTTTTACAGCCAGCCTTTATCGCAGCCGTTTCACTATAAAGACTATTTGCGCCGCCGTGCCCGTACCGTTTTTATTCCGTATCTGGTCTGGTCGTTTTTTTACATGGCCTTTGTGTCCTGCATCAGCCATAACTTCAGCGTCTTTCAGCCAGCCGCGCTGATTCGGACACTGTGGTACGGTCTTGCCATGTATCATATTTATTTTCTCGTCATTTTGCTTTGGTTCTACGTGCTGATGCCGCTGTGGCGTCCGCTGCTCCGTCTGATGAACCGCATGCCCTGGCTGTCGTTTACACTGCTTTTGGCTGCCAACATGGTCTTCAACTTCTATTCCAGCTACCTTTGGTCTGTGCCGCAGGACGCCAGCCCTTGGCTGAAAGATGCTTTTTCCTTCCGTCTCAATTATATCGTGTTCCATTATCTCTTTATCTTTATGTTCGGTGCCTTTACGGCAGAACATTTTGCCGCCGTCACGGACTGGCTCCGCCGCCATGCTCTAGGTGTCAACGTTTTTCAAACCCTGACGACGCTGGGCATGCTGGCAGCGTATTGGGGCGTCATGCACTATCTGCAGTATGATGCGCTGTCTGCCGTCTTTACGATTCATCAGCTCAGTCCGGTTGGCATGCTATATACCCTGTCCACCATGCTCTTTTTGCTTTACTGGTGGGAATGCCGTGTCGTTCCCGGCTGGATGCACCGGCTTTTCTCGATGCTTGGCAATTACTCCTACCCGATTTATCTCGTTCATCCCGTCTTTCTCAGCATCTGCACAGGGCTGGCCGCTCATTTTCATATCTATCTGCGGTCTCTGTACATCGTGGCTATTTACTTCGTCGTTGCCGGCTGTGCCGCTGCCTATGCCGCTGTCATCAACCGGCTTCCCCTGCCGCATTGGCTTTCTATCTGCCTGAAGGGGAAGTAAGATAGTTTATAGTTTGTAGTTTTTAGTTTTAAGAAAATACTTTGTAATGCTGCATGACACACTGCATGCAAAAAAAGACTACCGCGCGAAGCGATAGTCTTTTTTTGGTATGTATGCTGTGAAAAGAAAACCCATTTAGAAAACGGTATCATCAGCCGCCAAAACGGTAGGAAATACCGGTGACAAACCCCTTATAGGTAACACTGGGATCGTTGTCGCGGCGTCCTGCCGTGTCTACGTAGCGGTAGCCGGCATTAATATCCAAATCATTCGTTGCTTTGTACGAAAGACCGGCTTCCCATGTCGTCGTATCTTTCGTGCCAACGCCGACCTTGCCATAGACATCGAGATTATCTGCCAACGGGGCTTTGCCAATTAAGCCAACTTGTGCCACATTGTTGGTACTGCTTCCAGCATAGCCAAAATCATTGTCAATACGGTTGTAGCCTGCATATGCCGCTACATGATTGTTCAGCGAATATACCAAGTTGACTTCCTGCTGGTTGCCCTTCGTGACATCATGACCATTGATATCGGTACTCAAACCGCTGTACTGATACTGGATGGCTGCTTTGTCGGAAACGCCATAGGTGACGCCGCCTTGGAAATTCCAGTTCGAATCAGACTTCAAGTTGCCGATTTCCGATTTGGCATTCATAGCGCCTACATCTACTTGCACCTGGCCTTCTTGGAAGGTCGTCTGCGGTGCTGCAAAGGCTGCACCGGATACACAAACCGTTAATGCTGTTAATACTGCAAATAGATTCTTTTTCATATAAATCAACCTCCCTTTAGTACTTGCCTGTCCTCTTTCTCTCTCTTGAGATTGACTACAGTATACCAGCAAAAAAGTGATTTGTCACGTTTTCCATGTTGTATATCTATGCCGTTTTACAGTTTTGTGTACATTTGTTTTGCATGCAAATTTTCCTTGTATTTACTGAATATTTTCTATTTTCTCATATATTGCGCTATCAGTAATTGCATTTTTACACGTATATTTATAATTATTTATACCCTTGCAATCAGTTAAAGGCAAAGCTGTCATACAACTGTAACAAAACCGTCTTGATTCAGAAAAAAAAGAACTGCGTACCCTATGTACGAGAGTACGCAGTTCTATATCAAAAGGAAGTAACCTTAGAATGCATTGTGAGAGTATTCATAATACAAGTCAGCCAATTCATCCATCTTGTCGTTCATAGCGACCATCAAATCGGAGGCTGTATCATAATCACCAGCAGCCAATGCGGATTTAATGCGGGAGAAGATGGACGGGCTCTTTTCCGTGTCACGGCCCAATTCAGTACGCAGTGCGTTAATCTTGGTCCAGCGTTCTACTTCCAGCGGATTGCTGTCGCCGTCTATATGCAGCTGTTTAGCAGAAATAACTTTGGACAAGTTGTCCGGAATCGTGCGGAACTGGAGTTCCAAAGCCCAACGGCTCAATGCGCCTTCTTTGAAGGATTCCATCAAACGTTTCTGGAATGCATCGCAGGCGAGGTCGTTCAGTTTTTCCGGATAGTTGGTCAAGCCTTTGAAGTTTTCCCAAACTGTACGCGGTGCTTTGCCAAACATAGCGTCACGTTCTGCATCAGAGAATGCTTCGAATACATCGACTTCTGAACGATATGCGCGGTCTTTTTCGAGGTAATCAGCAGCTTCGCCCGGTTTCTTGGACAATTCAGCCAAGAGTTCACTTGTCGATTTGCCGCTGGAAAGAGCGTATTTGATGCCGTCCAAAGCGCCTAAGTAGCACATAGCAATCGTGATGTATGTGTTGGTGAACGGGTTAGGCGCACGGAGTTCAAAACGTGTCGCATTCGGGCTGGCAATATCACGAATCAAGCCGGCGAGGACAGAACGGTTACGTGTCGGAACATCCGGTGTTTCACCGCCAAGAGCCGTAACGATGCAGACAGGAGCTTCAAAGCCCGGTTTCAAGCGGTTGAGGGAGTCTGTCGTAGCAGAAACAAACGGGTTGATAACTTCGTAATGTTTCAACAGGCCCATGATAGCGCCATAGCCGATAGAGGACAAGAATTCTTTATTCATGTCATCCGGGTTGAAGAGGTTGACGAATTTGCCGTTTTTCAAGATAGCGCCAATGCCGAGATGTGTATGTTCACCGGAACCGGCAACACCATGAATCGGTTTAGCCTGGAATGTAACTTCCAAGCCGTTTTCACGGAATACTTCACGAACGATGATACGAGCCTGGATTTCGTTATCTGCTGTCTGTACAGGATCATTGGAGAATTTCCAGTCTACTTCCAACTGTTCCAAAACGAAGATTAATTTACCGGAATCATCGATTTGCGCTTTGATGCCGCCAACTTCTTTATGGCCCATTTCCGGCTGCAGACCGTATTTTTCAAGACGTTCTACAGTCTGTTCCAATGCAGTCCGAACAACGCCGTGTGTACGCTGCCAGTACTGTTCCTGCATTTTCTGGGATGCAGAAAGAAGACGTGTTTCTACGTCCTGGCTCGGTGTCTTAACCCAGAATTCCAATTCCGTAGCTGTCGTGAAGACGATTTTTTCAATATCTTCCGGATCTACGGACAAGCCTTTGATACCGTATTTTTTAACTAATGCTAAAATCTGTTCGCCTACATAATCCGTCGTGTTGCGCAAAATGGAACGGGAATCAATAAAGCCTGTTGCATGGCGCAGGAAACTAGGAATACGCAGTGTGCCTACGGGTTTGCCTGTTTCCGGATCGATGTTGCCATCGTTGTAATCGACAAACCAGTTAACGCCCGGATCGGCTTTAATATCTACACGTGCGTTGGACAAGGTAGCAATGCCCGGCAGTACAACAGAAGAACCATCTGTCTGGAACGCTGTTGCGTTGAAGAATTTATCATATTCATCAAAGAATACAGAAATAGGAATTTTTTCATCTGTATCGTTGCCGGCTAAATCGACGCCAACGAGAGAAACAAATTTAATTTCCGGGTGCTGTTCCAATAAAGCGAGCACACCTTCTTTACCATATTGACCTGCAGGGATTACATAAACTAAATCATCTTTAGTCATTCTAGTTTCCTCCTTTTGGTTAAAAAAAAGACTTCGAGCCCTAGGCATATTACATCCTTAGGAATTCGAAGTCTTCTTTGACTTTGTTTTCATGACTTATTTTGTTTTTCAAATCATGATAAAATCATACAATCAATCAGTTTATTTGTCAATAGATAATCTATAGAAAATCTAAAAAAACTAATTTTTTTGTAAAATTTCTCTAACAACTTGTGAAACCAGCTTGCCGTCTGCCTTACCTTTGACCTGCGGCATGACGAGCTTCATGACATCACCCATTTTCAGGCCTGTTTTGCCGGCTACGGCAGCGGTGACAATCTGACGGACTTCATCAGCCGTCAGCTGTTTTGGCATATATTTTTCCAATACTGCCATTTCCGCTTTGACTTGTTCCACCAAATCTTCACGGCCTGCTTTTTCAAAATCGGCCAAAGATTCTTTACGTTGTTTCATTTCTTTTGCAATGACTGCTCCCACACCGGCATCGTCCAGTTCACACTTGCCATCAATTTCGGTGTTACGAATCGACGAACGAACCATGCGAATAACAGACAAGGCTGTTTTTCCGGCTTCTTTTGCCCGCATTGCATCTTTCATGTCCTGAAGCAGTTCTTCTTTAAGAGACACGGTATCACCCTTCTTACTCAACGACGATTATGCTCTGTACTTCCGTTTACGTGCTGCTTCGGATTTTTTCTTTCTCCGTACACTCGGTTTTTCGTAGTGTTCACGTTTCCGAACTTCGGAAAGAACACCTGCCTTTTGGCAAGAACGTTTGAAGCGGCGCAGTGCGCTGTCTAACGTTTCGTTTTTACCAACTCTGATTTCTGCCATCTATTATCCCTCCCTCCAAGGTATGATAGGGAGTGCTTTTATTGCACACAATGTAATTATAGCTAAAATGGTACTCTTTGTCAATCCCACCGGGCAGTCAAAACACGGCAAAGCCGCCCTGCAGCCGCCTGGATTTTGTGATACTTTTTACCGTATAAACTGGCTGAATACGTAATTGCCGTACGCCAGTCCCAAGTCGCTGAGACGGCATCCTGCCGCTGTTTTTTCCAGCAGTTTCTGCTGAAACAGCCGTGAAAGCACCGAGCCGAACTCTGTCTCTACAGTCGTGCCGAACTCGTTTGCAAAAGCTGCATACGAAATGCCGTCATGCATGCGCAGAGCCAAAAAGCAATAATCTTCCTTCGCCCTTTTATCATCAATGGGCACGCGCTCTGCCGTCACGCTGCCGTGGCCTGCCCTGCGTATATACATAGGGATATTGGCAATATTTGCCCAACGCGTGCCTTGATAAAAGGAATGGGCCGATACGCCAAAACCGATATAAGGCACGTACTGCCAGTACTTGCAGTTATGCCGCGACCGTTTGCCCTGCCGGGCGTAGCTGGAAATTTCATAATGTTCATAGCCCCATTCCCGCATCGTATGATGAATGTCACGGGCCATCGCTTCAACTTCCTCATCTGCCAGAAGCGATAGATCATGGTGCTGCAGCTGAGCCTGCAGCGGCGTATGTTCTTCTACAATGAGCGAATAAATCGACGCGTGGCACACGGGAAGAGAAGACAATATTCTTAGATCCCGCTGTACCATTGCCTGGGTCTGATGGGGCAGGCCGTACATCAAATCAATGGATATATTGTCGATGCCGCCGTGCCATACGTCTTCGACGGCGCGTCTGGCTGCCGCCGCCGTATGCACTCTGCCCAAAAAACGCAGCATGCGGTCATCAAAAGACTGAACGCCCAGACTAACGCGGTTGACGCCCAGCGACGCAATCGCAGCCGCATAGGACGCATCCATGCTGTCCGGATTGGCTTCCAATGTAATTTCCGCATCTGCCGTCAGGGAAAAAGTCTGCTGCAGCGCGTCCATGATAAAAGACAGCTGCGAAACAGACAGCAGCGACGGCGTGCCGCCGCCAATATATACCGTATCCGCACGCAGTCCTTTCTGTGAAAAGGCTCGGATTTCCCGGCAGAGTGCCTGCACATAGCCGGGGATATACTGGCGGACGCCGCCGTAAGACGGAAAATCGCAGTACAGGCATTTATGCACGCAAAAAGGGATGTGTATGTACAGCCCGATCATGTATCATCGACCTGCAGCACAGCCATGAAGGCTTCCTGCGGAATTTCAACCGTACCAAACTGCTTCATCCGCTTCTTCCCTTCTTTTTGTTTTTCCAGCAGCTTGCGCTTACGGGAAATATCGCCGCCGTAGCATTTTGCCAAGACATCTTTGCGAAGGGCCGCTACGTTTTCACGGGCAATGATTTTGTTGCCAATGGCTGCCTGAATCGGAATCTGGAAGAGCTGGCGCGGTATGAGGCTGCGGAGCTTTTCTACCAGCGCGCGGCCGCGGCGGGCAGCAAATTCACGATGGACAATAACGCTCAGGGCATCGACGACTTCGCCGTTGATAAGAATATCCATCTTGACCATCGGCGAGGTTTGATAGCCGTGCAGTTCGTAGTCGAGCGACGCATAGCCCCGCGTTGCCGATTTCAATACGTCAAAATAGTCATACAAAATTTCACACAGCGGCAAATCATAGACCAAGGATACGCGGGTTTCATCCAAATAATCCATGGTGACATACTGGCCGCGGCGGTTTTGAGAAATTTCCATAACCGTGCCGACCATATCTTTGGGAATAATAATCGTCGTTTTGACGAGCGGTTCTTCAATATGGTCAATCTTGGTCATATCCGGCATGAGAGCCGGGTTGTCTACTTCCACCATCGTGCCGTCCGTGCAGTATACATGATAAATAACAGACGGTGCCGTCGTAATCAGGGACAAGTTGTATTCCCGTTCCAGCCGTTCCCGCACGACATCCATGTGCAGCAGGCCCAAGAAACCGCAGCGGAAGCCAAAGCCCAGCGCACTGGAGGTTTCCGGTTCAAATAACAGGGCAGCATCGTTGAGATGCAGTTTTTCCAAGGCATCGCGCAGGTTGTCATAGTCGTTAGTTTCGACAGGATAAAGACCGCAGTAGACCATCGGCACGGCCTTATGATACCCCGGCAGAGCTTCGGCTGCCGGATTGTCTGCCAGCGTAACTGTATCGCCGACACGGCAGTCCCGCACGTTTTTCATGCTGGCTGCCAAATAGCCTACACTGCCGCATTCCAGTGAAGGAACCGGATGCATCTGCGGCAAAAATACGCCTGTTTCGATGACTTCAAACTCTTTGCCCGTTGCCATCATGCGGATACGCTGTCCCGGCTTGACGGAGCCTTCCATGACGCGGACGTTGGCAATCGCCCCTTTGTACGCATCAAAATGCGAGTCAAAAATCAAAGCACGCAGCGGCTTGTCCGGCGCGTCTTCCGGCGCGGGAATCCGCTGTACGACAGCTTCCAGTACTTTATCTACGCCAAGGCCCGTCTTGGCACTAATCATAATGGCGTCCGACGCGTCCAAGCCGATGACATCTTCGATTTCCTGGCAGACCCGTTCCGGGTCGGCACTCGGCAAGTCGACTTTGTTGATGACCGGAATAATTTCCAAATCATGTTCCAGTGCCAAATAGACGTTGGCCAGTGTCTGCGCTTCGACGCCCTGCGTAGCATCGACGACGAGCAGCGCCCCTTCGCAGGCCGCCAGACTGCGAGATACTTCATAGTTAAAATCGACATGCCCCGGCGTATCAATCAAATTGAGCGTGTATTGCTTGCCGTCTTTGGCATCGTATATCAAGCGGGCTGACTGGGCTTTAATCGTAATCCCCCGTTCCCGTTCCAAATCCATGGTATCCAGCAGTTGTGCTTCCATTTCCCGTTTAGGGACCGTGCCGGTCATTTCCAGCATCCGGTCCGCCAATGTCGATTTGCCATGGTCAATATGGGCAATAATAGAAAAATTGCGAATATGTTCTGTTGCCATGCTGCATCTCCTCTTTCATCTATAAAATCACGCCGCCGCCAAGGACACGTTCCCCTGTGGCCGCATCATATAATACCAACGCCTGACCGCTTGTAACGGCGCGCTGAGGCTGTGAAAAGACGACGCGAATCGTCCCGTCGTCCTTGGGATATACCGTGCAGGGAGATTCCTGCGCAGCATACCGTATCTTTCCCAGTGCCGCAAAGGGTTCCGTCGGTGCCGTTTCTACCCAGGACACGTCCTCGGCATACACAGTCGTAGAAAATAAATCTTTTTCTGCGCCGACAACAACCGTATTATGAGCTACATCCAGTGCCGTTACATAGTACGGGCCGCCCGGGCCGCCGAGATGAAGCCCCCGGCGCTGGCCAATCGTATATGCCGGAATGCCCTGGTGCTGGCCGACAATATGACCCTGCCGGTCCACAAAGTTCCCCTTGCGGAACATCGCGCTGTCTTCGTGCCGCAGGAACCCTTTGTAGTCATTATCCGGAATAAAGCAAATATCCTGGCTTTCAGGCTTGTCAAACACAGGCAGGTTCCATGCTTTTGCCAGTTCCCGCGTATGTGTTTTTTCCAAATCCGCCATCGGAAACAGAATATGAGGCAACAAGTCCTGATTCAGCTGATATAACACATAGGACTGATCTTTGCGCCGGTCCGTGCCGCGGAGCAGCGAATAGGTGCCCGTATCTTCCTGATACTGAATCCGCGCGTAATGTCCCGTCGCCAAAAAATCAGCGCCGAACTGCTGTGCTTTTTCCCACAGCAGGCCAAACTTAATCCATTTGTTGCAGGCAATGCACGGATTCGGCGTCCTGCCATGCCGATACGAATCGACAAAATACGAAATGACATCGCGGCGGAATATATCTCTAAAGTCCAACGTATAATGAGGAATGCCCAATACAGCCGCAACAGCTTTCGCATCGTCTACTGCCGACAGCGAACAGCAGGCATGTATGTTTTCCACTGCCGGTTTCTGCGGGTCTTCTTCCCACAGACGCAGCGTAATGCCAATGACATCATATCCTTTTTCTTTTAATAATCCTGCAGTGACAGAACTGTCTACACCGCCGCTCATGGCGACAGCTACTCGTTTAGCCATATTATTCCTCCTTTGCCCCGACAGACTGCAGTACAGCCTGTATCCGGCAGATTGCTTCATCTATTTCTTCCATCGTATTTTCTTTGCCGACAGAAATGCGCAGACTGCTGCGCAGCCATCTATCGTCCGTATGCATTGCCTGCAGGACATGAGACGGCTCGACAGCCCCGGCCTCACAGGCAGAACCGGCAGATACAGCGACCCCCTGCATATCCAGGGCAATCAGCAGAATGGCACTGTCTGTACCGGCAATGCTGATATTGAGCATATTCGGCAGAGACTGGGTCAGCGTACCATTGAGGTGTATCGCCGCATGTTGGCAGACCAGCTTGTCATACAGCCGCTGTTTCAGTGCCGCTGCCTGCGCATACCGAGCTTCCCGTTCTGTATCCAGCAAGGCAGACGCCATGCCAAAACCGACAATCCCGGCGACATTTTCCGTTCCTGCCCGCAGCCGGTGTTCCTGCGGGCCGCCGTATGCATCGGCCGCTACGTCCAAGCCATGCCGTATATACAAGGCACCGACACCTTTCGGGCCATAAATCTTATGACTGCATATAGTCAGCATATCAATATGGTCTTCCAGCGGGTGAATCGGAATATATCCATACGCCTGCACGGCATCGACATGAAAGATGACGCCTGCATGCTGCGCCAGCGCGCCGATTTCCCGAATGGGCTGTATTGTACCCGTTTCGTTGTTGGCATACATGACGGAAATCAAAACCGTATCCGTCCGCAGGGCTTGTTTGACATCGTCCAAACGGACTCTCCCTACTTCATCGACAGGCAGAATCGTCACGTCATACCCTTTCTGCCGCATCGCTTCAAACGTCCGCAGCACGGCATGATGCTCGACAGCCGTCGTAATGAGATGGCCTCCCTGCGGATGGTTGGCACGCAGATACCCCAGTATCGCCAAATTATCCGCTTCGGTGCCGCCGCTGGTAAACACGATATCCTGCGGCTTGACATGCAGACACGCCGCGACCTGCCCCCGTGCCGTTTGGACGGCGGCGCGGGCCTGCTGCCCAAAATAATGCAGACTAGAAGGATTTCCATACTGTGTCGTCAAATACGGCATCATCGCTGCCAGCACCCGCGCATCCAGCGGAGTCGCAGCGGCATTATCCAAATAAATTCGTTCCATCTCAATTCCCCTTTTTACAAAAGCCTATTATGTATCATACCATAAACCCCTCATAGTGACTAGTATGCACAGGCAGAATGCTGGGAAGATTCCCTGCACCCTCGTATATGTTCATTCTGTTTCGTGCCATACGTAACGTAAGGGTGTATCCCTTTGACCCACATATCATTCTGTAAACTTGCCGTTTACATTGGCGTATGTACTTTTTCTTTCTGTGCGGACAGATGGGCAAAGACGAGTCTCTGCACACTCGTATATTCATTCTTTTTCGTACCACACGTAACGTAAGGGTGTATCCCTTTGACCCATTTTTTGTTGTAAACTTACTGTTTACATATGCAGTGTACTTTTTCTTTCTGCGCGGCCAGAAAGAAAAGTACCAAAAAGAAAGAAGCCGCCGACCAGAACTCCCGCTCCCTTGCCAGCCAAAGGGCTTACTAAACGGTTGTAAGCTTGACGGGGCGGTGGAGCGCTGCGAAAGAAGTCACATTACTGCTATCAGCACAACCGTTTTTAACGTAAGCCCTTCGTCTGTCATGCTGACGCAACGGTCGCTCCCGTAATGGTCGGTGTTGTACGTCATGCAGAACAGATTTCGCTAGGCTGCCGAAAGAACACATCGGTCAAAAAACGTTAGCAGACATAGGCTCATCTGCACCAAGACACTAGGTAGTATCACTTCATCATACACCATACAGAAAATATAAATATTGCTAGTATACATTAACAATAAATTGAATGATAGATAGGTTTTCTCAGCATACACGCATCCGTAATTGCTTGCATTTGCTTTCAAGCCGCCCCGTTACGGGAATGACTGGTTGTGC
>SAMEA104315424__coassemble_446_pt1 | contig 37201 bp, 26 predicted proteins | sample SAMEA104315424__metabat2_low_PE_027 | metagenome-assembled genome bin SAMEA104315424 (sample SAMEA104315424) | gut metagenome | biome: Monkey gut; feature: monkey-associated habitat; material: faeces | place: China | collected 2013
GCTGAAATTGGCAGCTTGCCGTGACGGGATGCTGAAACATCGGGTCAAAATACAATACATCGTACGGCGGAGCTGCTTCATCCTGCAAATATGTCCTAAAATCACCCAGTGTCAAGTGTATGCGCCGCAGTGCCTGCGTGACATCTTCTTTTTCATGGACAAAATGCCGCGTGCCCCACTGCGTTACAGTTCCCAGCAGGGGAGAGATTTCCAACGCGTCAATACGGGACCCCTGCGGCAGCGCAAAGGCTGCCGTAATAGTATCTGCCCCAAAACCGCATGTACAGTCCAAAAACGTCATAGGTTCCTCGCTGCCAATGGCTTCGAGGAAATGATCTGATTGTCCCCGGCGTATATGCTGAATACGGAGTTCTGCCATATTCAAGCTAAAAAAATGAGTTCCTTCAGGCCGTACAATCTGCGGGCCTTTGGACGTATATACCAAAAGCCCTTCTCCATACACACGCGTCAGTTCTTCCATCGTTTGGCCGTGCCGCGGCACCCATTGCGCGCCTATTTCCGCTGCCCATGCTTGGGATTGACTGATTAATTTTTCTTTAGCCTTTAAAGACGGCACTACATACAGCTGCATCATGTTCGTTTAAACAGCTTTGCCAATTCATCCGGCGTAAACCGCACGATAATCGGGCGGCCGTGCGGGCATACATATGGCTTTTCCGTGTGGAATAAATCTTCCAGCAGCTGTTTCATCTGGCGGATATTCAGCGTATCTCCTGCCTTGACTGCGCCATGGCAGGACAAATATGCCAACGAACGATGGCGCAGCGTCGCTTTGTCCAAACTGTTGTTTTCATGCAGGGCTTGGCAAATATTCTGCAGGGAATCGGCAATATCGCTGGTCTGCAAATCACAGGGAACTTCTTCTACGCGCAGCGTCGTCGGACCGGCTTCTGAATAGGTATACCCCAAATCGTCAAATACGTCGCGCCGTTCCAATAAAAGAGTCATATCTTCGGCATCGACTTCTACAAATTCAGCCGTCAGCAGCTGCTGGCTCGGCATTTTTTCTACTCGTTTGCAGAACATATCATAGCGGATGCGTTCGTGGGCAGCATGCTGGTCTACAATATACAAGTCCTGTCCTTTTTTGGCAATAATGAAGCAGTCCGCCACTTCCCCTAAAGGAATAAACACATCGTCGTCACCGTCAAAGGTAATGACCGGTGTATCCGCAGCCGGTGCCGTTTCCCGTGCTTCTAATGCCTTGGCAAATGCTTCCGTTTCCCCTGTTTCCGTGCGGGGCACATATGCAGCATCTCTTGGCAAGTCATTCGTATGGCCGCCTGCAGCAGGCATAGGCGAAGGCTTCGTTCGATATGCCGGAGTCTGCCGTTCCTGCAGCGGCTGCAGCGGTACCGCATCTTTTCGCCCGTTTGCAGCCCCGTCCTGGACAAATGGCAGCGGTGCCTTAGGCGGCTTGACTGCCGTATCAAACGGCAGGGACTGTGTTTCCATAGCTGCTCGCGGCGTTTCTTTGTGTTCCCATGCTTGTTCTTTTTCTTCTATACGTGCGATTTTATAGGAAGGCAGTTCGACTGTCGCAGCAATTTCTTCCGGTTTGTCCTGCGCGACCAGAGCCGTAATGATGCTGTGATAAATCGCCCGGTATATAGCTTGTTCATCGGCAAACTTGATTTCTGTTTTAGACGGATGAACGTTGACATCTATCGTTGCCGGATCTACATGGACGTGCAGCATGACAAAGGGATAGCCCGATTTGGGCAGCATCGCATGATACGAGTTTTCAATGGCTTTAAACATGAGCGGATTGTGGACAATGCGCTGATTGACAATGCAAGTCTGCCAAGCCCGCGTGCTTTTCAGTACAGACGGCTTGCCTACATAGCCTTCAATATATATGCCGTTGTCATCGTACGAAATCGGGAATATTTCTTTGGCCAGCGACGCGCCGTAAATGTTGGCAATCGTTTCTTTCAGGTCACCGCCGCCTCCGGTATGTACCGTCGTCCTGCCGTTATTAGTAAACGTAAAGGCAATAGCCGGCTCTGCCAGTGCGAGCTTAGTCAGCATTTCACTGATTTTGGCACTTTCTGTCCGTTCACTTTTCAAAAACTTCCGCCGGGCCGGCGTATTGTAAAACAAGTCGCTGACTTCCATCGTCGTGCCGACAGGAGCGCCGACTTGGTCTTCTGTCGTAATGACGCCGCCATCCAGCAGCAAATGCGTGGCAAACTCATCATCCAGCCGCCGAGTCGTAATCTGCATATGAGAAACAGCGGCAATACTCGGTACGGCTTCGCCGCGGAAACCCAGCGAGCTGATGGAAAATATATCCTCTACTGAACTGATTTTGCTCGTCGCATGGCGGATAATGCATTTATGGGCATCTTCAGCGCTCATACCGCATCCGTCATCAGTCACGCGCATATACGACTGGCCGCCGTCGGCGATTTCTACTTCAATCGACTTCGCGCCGGCATCAATCGCGTTTTCTATCAGCTCTTTGATGCACGAAGACGGCCGTTCTACGACTTCACCGGCGGCAATTTTGTTGCGTGTCGCTTCGTCCAATATGTTGATAATCGAACTCACTGTATGCCACTCCCTTCTTTTGCTTCTTTTTGCAGTTCATATAAGAAAGAAATCGCTTCTATCGGCGTCATGCTGGATACGTCAATAGAAAAGAGCTTATCGACAACGGGACTGGTAAACAAGCTGTCTGCAGCCGGAGCCGTGGTCTGCTGTGCCGCAGGCACGGATGTAACAGTCGGCGTTCCTTGGGATTCCAGCTCAGCCAAAATCACTTCAGCCCGTTTGAGCAGGCTTTCCGGAAGTCCTGCAAGTCTAGCAACATGCAAGCCGTAACTGCGATCTGCCCCGCCGGGAATAATCCGCCGCAGGAATTTGATATTTTTGCCCCGTTCTTTGACAGCTACGGTATAGTTTTTAATTTTTTCCGACATATCTGCCATATCTGTCAGTTCATGGTAATGCGTCGCAAAAAGCGTCATGGCGTGAATATGCTTCAAGCAGTATTCAATGACGGCACGGGCAATCGACATACCATCAAAGGTACTCGTACCGCGGCCGATTTCATCCAAAATCAATAAGCTGCGGCTCGTCGCATGCTGCAGAATATACGATACTTCTTTCATTTCGACCATAAAGGTACTCTGGCCCGTCAAAATATCATCACTGGCACCAATACGCGTAAAAATACGGTCTACCGGGCAAATAGACGCTTCCCGCGCCGGAATAAACGAGCCGACCTGTGCCATCAAAATCAAGACGGCAATCTGCCGCATGTACGTCGATTTGCCTGCCATGTTGGGGCCGGTAATGACGAGGATTTCATGATTTGTATGATTCATCGTGACATCGTTGGGCACAAACAACTCATTTTTGAGGAATTGTTCAATAATCGGATGACGGCCGTCTTTAATCTGAATGACTTGGTCTCGGTTCAGACCTGGCCGCACGTAGCGGTTGTCATGAGCCGCGCAGGCCAGACTGTACAGGCAGTCGACACGCGCAATAGCACGGGCCGTCTGCTGCATCGCCGTAATATGACCCTGTATTTCTTGGCGAATTTGTCCAAAGAGCTGGTATTCCAAAGCCAGCATATGTTCCTGCGACGTCAGTACTTTGACTTCAAACTCTTTCAGCGCTGGCGTGATATACCGTTCAGCATTGACCAGCGTCTGTTTGCGGACATAATAATCCGGAATCGGCAGTGTATTGGCATGAGAAATTTCAAAATAATAGCCGAACACTTTCGTGTAGCCAATTTTCATTTTGATGCCCGTTTTTTCTTTTTCTTCTTCTTCCAGCTTTTTGAGAAATTCTTTGCTGTTGGCTGCAATGGAACGAATTTCGTCCAGTTCTTTAGAATAACCGTCACGAATCACGCCGCCGTTGCGGATCACAACGCCCGGTTCATCCTTGATGCCCCGGCACAAGAGATCATAGACATCCTGATGCGGGCTCATGCGGGCTTCCAGTTCTTTAAGCAATTCTGAAGACGCGCCTTGTATTATGTTTTTCAGCTTCGGAATGACAGCCAGCGATTCCCGCAGAGCTACCAAGTCCTTCGGGCTGGCTGTACCCGTTTCAATGCGCGTCAAAATCCGTTCAAAATCATAGATGCCATCAAGGGTATCAGCAATATCCTGCCGCATAATTTCATGGTTGATGATGTCTTCTACGGCATCCTGCCGCTTAGTAATTTCACCAATCCGCAGCAGCGGTGCTTCCAGCCATTTGCGTAGCAGACGGCCTCCCATAGCGGTTTTAGTCTTGTCCAGCACGGCCAGCAGCGTGCCTTTACGGCCGCCGTCACGGACATTCTGCGTAATTTCCAAATGACGCAGGCTGGCCCCGTCTACAACCAGACGGCTGTCATTGTCGATGCGTTCCAGCGAGCTGATATGATGAATATCCGACTGCATGACTTCATGGACATATGTCAGTAGCATGCCGATGCATTCTGCCGCCGTTCCTGCAGCAGCCCAATCCTTTTCGTCAAAATACGGCGCGCCGACAGCAGCATAATCCGTCATATCGTCGGCAGCAAAAGGCGTAACCGTGCATTGTGCCAGCCGGTTGCGCAAATACGTCAGTATCGGTTCTATATATGAATCCATATGCGCATAAATCAATTCACTGGGCTCATATACAGAAAAAATATCAAACAGCACATCTTCCATCGCCGAAACGGGGCATGCCGACCAAAGGCATTCCCCTGTCGTGACATCCATCAGCGCAATGGAAATCATATCATTTTTTTCGCTGATACAGCTGATATAGTTGTTTTTCTTCGAAGCAACTGCGTTTTCCAAGGTAATCGTCCCAGGCGTAATGACTTTGATAATTTTGCGCTTTACAATCCCCTTGGCGAGTTTGGGATCTTCCATCTGTTCACAAATTGCAACTTTATAGCCTTTGTGAACGAGCCGTTCAATATATGTATCAGCAGAATGAAACGGTACGCCGCACATAGGCACGCGTTCATTTTTGCCGACACCTCGTCCGGTCAGTGTCAAATCCAATTCCCGTGATGCCGTCAACGCGTCATCATTAAACATTTCATAGAAATCGCCAAGCCTAAAAAACAAGATTTTATCTTTGCACTGCTCTTTGACTTCTAAATATTGCTTCAACATAGGAGTCATCTTTTTTTCAGCCAATATAATCCTCCTTAGTGAACTAAATGTCCTTTCAATACCCACGTTTGACCTTTATCTACAACAGCGGATACGGTATCACCGACAGCTACAGAGCCGTCGTTTTCCCAAATAATCATCTTGTTGCCACGCGTGCGGCCAAACCAATGATTTTCATCATTTTTCGTCGGTCCTTCTACAATAACTTCATACGTGTTGTGTTCCATTGCCTGATTCCGCTGCAGGCTGTATACGTTTTGCACATCCATCAGACGCTGCAGGCGGCGGCTTTTTTCTTCCTGCGGAATCTGGTCTTCCATCTTGGCTGCCGGAGTTCCCGTCCGCGGAGAATAAATAAAGGTGTATGCCATATCGTACTGGACACGGCGAAGCAGATCGAGCGTTTCCTGAAACATTTCTTCTGTTTCTCCAGGAAAACCGACAATCAAATCCGTCGTCAATACCAAATCAGGAATACGTTTGCGCGCATAATCTACCAGTTCCATGTAATGTTCGACTGTATAACCGCGGTTCATTTTTTTGAGCAGCCGGTCTGAGCCGCTTTGAATCGGCAAATGCATTTGGTTGACTACTTTTTTGCTGTCTGCAATCGCATCAATCATAGCAAACGTCATATCTTTAGGATGGCTTGTCATATACCGGACCCGTTCGATGCCGTCGATTTGATCGACTGCCTGCAGCAGTGCAGAAAAATCCGTGCCGTCCTTCAAATCCATGCCGTAAGAATTGACGTTCTGCCCCAGCAGTGTAATTTCCTTATAGCCTTCTTGGGCAAGACCTTCCATTTCCTTGACAATATCCGCAATGGGACGGCTCACTTCCCGGCCCCGTACATACGGCACGATGCAGTAGGTGCAGAACTTGTTGCAGCCGTTCATAATCGGCACCCAGGCAAAAAATTTCTGGAACCGTTTGGTCGGCAAGTCATGAAACGCCGGTACAGACATGTCTGCCGCCATATAATGACGGGCATGTCCCTGCCGTTCTTTGATAAGCTCTGTCAGCTTGTGTATGTTGTGCGTACCAATTACCAAATCAATATGCGGTGCCCGTTCAAAGAGTTTATCCTGCCATTCCTGCGCCATGCAGCCGGCAACGGCAATAATCAAATCTTTATTGCGTTCTTTCAAATGCTTGAGCTCCCCGATTTTTCCCAGCGTTTTGCCTTCAGCGGTTTCGCGGACGCAGCACGTATTGATCAAAATCACGTCAGCCATATCCATATCTTCCGTCATATGGTATCCCAATGCTTCTAACTGTCCCGCATATCGCTCACTGTCAGACACATTGGCCTGACAGCCGTAACTAATAATATGATAAAATTTATTGCTCTGAAAATCCATGTATATGCTCCATTTTCTGTGAAATTCATAAAAAGTAGTTTGACACTTTATAATACCATTTATAGGCTCTCTAAGCAATATATAAGATGTGTCCACCCATAAGTTACTCATCGTGTAAGAAACAGCATTACTAAAAATTTAGCTTGAAGAAAATACATCGCAATGCTGCAAACGATATATGGTAAAGCAGTATAACAAAAGGACTGTGACAAAATGGGCTAAAAATCCCATTTTGTTACAGTCCCTCACGGCTATTTCAGATTACCAATCGTTAATTTTTAAACTTAGAACTTCCAGTTGATATTGGCCATCCATTTATTGGCTTTTACGCTGTCACCTTTTTGATATTCATAGCCTATGCCATAGGTCATATTATCTTTTTGGGCTTCAATAGCCAACCGGCCAAGATAGTATCCTGTATCTGTTACGTCATAGCCAAATCTATCACTGGCACCATTCAGGCTTACGGTCTGTGCTGCATCACGATCGCCCATATTCCATACATAGCCTACTTCTGCAATAGGACGGATAGTCCAGCTGCCATTTTTTATATCAGCGCTGTATTTTACGCCAACAGGCAGCAGCCACAAATTCATATCATCTGCATCGTAGGACATGCCAAGGCTGTTGGTATAATTGCCCGTGCTAAGATGCATGTAACGGATACCTGCATAGGGAACAAACTTACCTGCGCCGGCTTTGACACTCTTTTCAGCACGTACACCCATACTGAATGCATCTGATTTCGGGCTAGCAGTCAATGTCATACCGCTATTGTACTGGGTAATATCATTCTTGCCATGCAAATAGCTGATGTCGCCTATGACTGCGCTGTCGCCATTTTGGATGCCGCCATACAGGCTTACGCCATAGTAATCAACATCATTTTTTGTTCTAGCAGACAATGTATTTCCTTCGATACTGCCGTCCACATAACTAAATGCTGCACCAATAACGGCTTTATCCGTTTTATGTAAATCAGCACCTACTACAACACCATTATACGTTGTATCATACTTACTTCCTGTACCTGCAATGGCCAGCCCATCAATATTTTCTTTGTTGTGAACATATTTTGCCCAAATATCGCTGTCATGATCTTTTTCGCTTACCAAGGACATATGGTCAGCAACGGCATCGGTAAACAGATTGCTTGCCGCATAGGTGCCATGTGCAACACCTGCCAGTTCACTCAGAGCAGACGCGCTGTTCAAAGCACTGATTTTGGTAGCATCCGTTGCATTGTGATGGTCGTCTGATGCGTCATTGACAAAGTCAGCAGCTGCACCGCCAGCAACTAGTGCCGCATCATAAACGTTGCCTGTAAGGAGCGTATTGCCATAAGCATCTTTTACAGAGTTGGAATACGACGTAACGTCATAGGCATCCTTGCCGGCATCTTGTACGTTAAATTTCAACAGCTTGTTATTGCTGATGATGTTGTCAGCTTTCCAGCCATCTTTACTGCCGTCAATAATCTTATAGGTCGTATCCTTTTGGGCATTGTCAATATACAATTTAGCTGAATCAGCAACACTTGCAGAAGTTACGCCCGTAATCGCTGCAGTAGATTTCGTTTTATCACCGTCAACCATTACTAACGAATGGTCTGCAAACGTAACAGAACCTTTATTGATAGAATCAGTTGGCGGATTCGTCAATGCGCCATTGACGGTCAGGGAACCCTTAGATGCGTCAACGGAAGAAGCAATGTAAGCAGCTGCCGTAATATCATTTTTACCCCAAGTTTCTCTTGTCTTTGCAAACACATTTTTAGCAGTTGTCAAATCTGCACCAAGAGAAAGCAGTGAATTTTGACCAATGACATAATCGCCATCCAGTGCTGTCGAATTCTTCACTGCAAAGCCGCTGGCATCGCTAATCGTTGCATTATCCTTCCATGCTGGATCGAGGAACAGCATGCCATCATTCAAGGCTGCTGTATCAACCGTTACGCTGCCTGCATCGTCTGTATCGCCAATAGCAAGAATCGAGTTTGCTACCGCATCCAACGTTTCGGCATTAACATCGCCAGATACATTAGACTGACCTGTAACTCTGAGATTCGTCGTTTTCAGTGCGCCTTTACCTACATTAACCATAGCATTATTCAATGTCAAGCCTTTTGTAATGTTGGTCTGGCCGCTGATATTTAAATTGCTGTCAGCATTCAAAACGACGCTGCCATTCAATGTATACGATGTCGTATCTGTTGCCAAGCTGTTGCCGATGTTTAAGTTACCATTCGATTTTTCTGCACCAGCTTTATCCGTGCCAACGATAACTTTCACGTCTTGATCTGCACCGTTAACGGTAATAACGCTGCCGCCTTCACTGCCGCCAAGGGTTACTTCTTTATCATTGGTGATAATGAGACCCTCACTGCCTGCGCCTAAATCCAGCTTGCCAACAGCAAAGCCATTTCCTACCTGTTGTTTTACTTGAATACCTTCAATCGTTTTATCAGCTAACGCCGTATCATTGCTTCCTACCAACAGATTATTATCCGCTTTGGCTGTGACCTTATCCAATTCTGTATCACTGCCAAACTTCTTAGAAGCTTCTTCTACAGTAATTTCTTTGATAATGTCGCCAGTTTCTTCTTTGACCAGTTCACCAGTCATTGTCAGCTTGGTTCCGCCTTGTTTCTTCAATTCTGTCTGCGCAGAGTTTGTATATGCTTGTGTATATTTTGCATCATTGAGGATCAGGCTGCCGCCTTTAAAGTCAATCCCTTTATTCGTAATTTCTCCGGATTCTTTCTGCGTTGCCGAAGCAGCATTGGCATAAATCTGATCGGACATGGTGGAAATACTGCCATCTTTGTCAAGAATAATACTCTTATCGGCGGTATTATATGGTAGTGTATCTTCATCAGGTACATTGACATTATACATGTGATTTTTTAACGCATTATCTTTCAATGTACCGCCTGTAATCTGAATGGTGCCGCCATTCGTAGCTACAATGCCCTTGGTAACCGTATAGGTATTATCCTTTGTCCCATTTAGCGTAATCACCGTATTGATATTATTGCTCGTGCCGTTAAAATTCCCATCAGCAATTAAATATGGTGTCGTAACGTTGCCGCCGTTAATATCAATTTGGGCACCATTTTCAGCTTCAATACCTAATTCATCAACAGTAATGGTATTAGTAGGACTATTTAAGATAATCTTCGCATCATTACCATCAGCAAAAATAGAATAAACTGCATGGATATTCGAATTATTCACGGTAAGGGTACTGCCATTATACGCACCTAAATTCGATTGAATATCTACGTTATCCAGCTTAATGGCAGAAGTGTCATGAGCTCCTATTTCTGTAACTGATTTATCGATATCATCATGATCATAATAGTATGTACCCGCTATTACACTACCACCCGTAATATGAATCGTACTATTATCATTAGCAGTTACTTCGCCAGTAAAGTTTACATTTTTTGCATCTAACATCGTATCTTTACCATAGGTTTCAGCAGCAACATCAGCATACATTAGACCGGGATCATCCGAATCAGCATCAGAAGAATGCGGAGATTTAATTCCTTTTACTGTACTATTGGTTAATATAAGCGTTGCTCCGTTTCTGACACTTATTTTATCATATGTTTCACTTTCTTTCGTAGTCTGACCTTGATCAAAAGTAGCCGTTGTCGCACTCTGGTCTGCCGCTTCTGCGCTTATGCCAAAACTCCCCATGACACCAGCTGCTACCACAGCAAGCAAGACTCTTTTTGCCAAAAGCGTATGCCTATCGTTTGCGTTCATAATGATTCATCCTTTCTCTGTTTCCAAATCTCATACTCTTATGTATCTTACGCCATATAGGTTGAAACACATCATACATAAACAATTATACCCCCCCCCCCCCTATAAATATGCAAGATATATTTTGAAAAAAATTAAATATTTTTTATTTTCTTCTATACAAAAAAGAGCTGTTGCCTACACAACAGCTCTTGAATATATATAATAAAAAAAATAAAATTCGATCGTTTTCACTTTTAGAAGAAGCAGCTGATTTCAATATTGGTAAACTCACTGGGATCGCCGCCGATTTTAGCCCGCGACCCAAAGGTCTGTCCTGCCGTGAGGACTACGTTTTTATCCAATACATAGGTAAGGCCTGCTCCCCAAGAACGGATATTGTCCAGCATATCACCGTACCGCCAAGAACCGGCAAAGCCATACAGGGCATACGGATCGGCGTCTATGTATTCCAGCCAGCCCATCCAAGTGCCTTTGGCTGAGGGAACGGCTTTACCGTAACTTACTTTGACACCCCATAGATTTGCATCTTTGTCATGCATTGTTTCCTTTTCCTTGGAAATACGCTGATAGTCTCCGAGGACATTCCAGGAATCCGCCAGTTTGACAGACAGATAGCCGCCTAGGATATGGTCTAAGTTTTTAGCCATGGCTGTCGTTGGCGTTTCATTAGCACTGCCGGAATGATTGAACTGATTATAGTACACGCCTGTGCCAACACGCCCAAATGTACCGTCAATCATGGCATACCCTGCCTTGAGATTTTGCAGATCTTGTCCTTTTCTATCTTTGATGTTGGAAAAAATAAAATCACTGTCTTTTTTGAATTTGCCGTAGCCGCCAGTCAGTTTCCAGCTGCCATTGGCATATGCAGCCTGTACGCCGTCAAAGGCATGGCTGTACTGCAGGCCCAAACCACCGCCCATTTTATACGTATAGCGGCCAACTGTCGTCGTCCAATGGCTGTCCGGCGTATATTCGATATTGGCCAGACGCGTAAAGGGATTGTTTTTCTTTTCCTGTGCAGCCGTGTTGTCTGCAAATCCCTGTTCATCCGTTGTCAGCTGATAATGTACTTTGACACGGTCATTGACCTGTGCATTGGCATTGATGTTGACATGATAGTCCCAAGAATTATCATTTTTCTTACCCAAGGAATTGCCGTCACGTCCCTGGCTTTGGCTGCGGAAACGCACGCGCGCATCACCGCTGAGAACTACATTTCCTGCTTTATTTTCCAGAGCTGTCACGCGAACTCCCAACTGCTGCAATTCGTCTGCATATTCATCAGCCAAGCGATGAACCAATGCACGTTGTTCCACAGATGCCGTATCCATATGAGCCATCGCTTTCGCTGTCATTTCAGCGGCTTCATAGCGTGTAATCGTGCGCCCGCCCTGAAAATACTGGCCATCAACACCTTGAATAACGCCAGCGTCAGCCAACGCAGCAACAGACTGGTATGCCCAGCTGTCTGTCGGAACATCCACAAACGGATTTGCCGCCCATGCGCTTATCGTCCCCATCGTCATAGCCATTCCCATTACTAATACTGCTTTTCGTTTTTTCATCGGTATCCCCCTGCGTCTCGTGATTTCTATGTTATGCATATACTTTGCATAACACATACAGACTGTATTATACCGTCGTTTCAGCCGCTTCGTCAACAAACATTCCGGCGTTCTTGTTGTCAAACTACTCTAACACCGCTGCATAGTTGGCAGCTTTCCATGAAAAAAACTCCCAAACCATACGATTTGAGAGTTTTTCGTACACTGCCGTGTTTATTTGTTAGCTTTCAGCCAATCAATTGCTGTCTGCGCATAGACGCCGGCACCGCCGGACAAAATGGATTCGTCAGATGTGAAATTATTGCTGTGATTGGGGTATACGGCATTGCATGCCGGATTATACGTGCCGACAAGCATGAAGCTGCCTGGCTTTTTGTCTTGGTAAAACGCAAAGTCTTCGCCGCCCATGACCAAATCATGGTCATACAAGGCATCTTTGCCCAGTACTTCAGTGACAGCCTGTTTCACGATATCCGTACAAGCTGCGTCATTGACAGTCGGCGGTACGATATAGGTGTAGTCCAATTCTGCCGTCGCGCTGTATGCTTCTGCCGTCGATTGGACGATGCGTTCCATTTTTTCTTTTAATTCTTTGCCGATGTTTTTGTCAAAGTAGCGTGTCGTCCCATCCAGATAGGCTTCGCCGCCGACGATGTTCCAACGGTCGCCGCCTTTAAACGTGCCAACCGTTACGACGACAGGGTCTACAGCACCAAACTGGCGGGATACCAATGTCTGCAGATTCATGACCATGGCAGAGCCGACGACAACGGCGTCAATACCGGCCTGCGGCTGAGAGCCATGAGACTGTTTGCCATGAATTTTAATCGTAAATTTATCCGTTGCTGCCATGAAAGGACCGGAACATGCACTAATCTTGCCAGCAGGCGTATCAGCCCAGATATGACCGCCAAAAATAGCTCCGACCTTAGAGAACCAGTCACCAAACCGCATCATATACGATGCACCTTGACCGATTTCTTCTGCCGGCTGGAATACGAGGTATACGGTGCCATATATTTCGTCTTTCATATCAAGAAGCATTTTGGCTGCGCCCAACAGCATGGCCATATGGTTGTCGTGGCCGCAGGCATGCATTTTGCCAACGTTTTGAGACGCAAAGGGAAGGCCCGTCGTTTCCGTAACAGGCAGGGCGTCAATATCCGCACGCAGTGCTACGGCTTTTCCTTCATGCGCTCCTTTGATAATCCCCACCAACCCTGTGTTTTTTTCTGTATCTATTTCATAGGGAATACCCATTTCATCTAATTTTTTGGCAATACGCTTCGTTGTTTCCACTTCTTCCATGCTCAATTCCGGGCACTGATGAAATTCACGGCGTATGTCGCGGACATAATCACGATATTTCGTTACTAACTCTTTCATTTCCATGTCAAACCACTCCTTCATGTTAAGGTTTTTCTCATGATATTGTTATGGTAACACGATTTATAAAAAAGTCAAACCGTAATCAAGGGTATAAATCTTTTTTTATATTCTTGCCAAGTCTTTATATTTTTCGTACACTAAAAGTATACACATTCAGTATTCTTATGGAGGTACATATCTATGACGAAACAGTATGATGTCATTATCATTGGCACAGGGGCTGCCACGATTATTGCCGATGCCGCACTGCGCCAAAATCTGCATATCGCCATCATCGAACGCGGCCCGTTTGGCGGGACTTGTCTAAACCGCGGCTGTATTCCAACTAAGGTCATGGTTACGGCAGCCAATGCCGTACGGGATATAGCCCACAGCCGGCATATCGGCGTAATAGCAGACCACGTACGGCTCGATTGGCAAACGATGTCACAGCGGCTTTGGAAAAAAGTCCGGGAAAACGAAAGTATCAAAACCTACTACGCCCAGTTTCCCCATATTGATATATACGAGGGGACAGCTTCTTTCTGTCAGCCCAAAACACTTACCGTCACCCTGCATGACGGCACGGTTCAGCAGCTGCAGGGTAAAAAAATCTTCATTGGCGCCGGCGCGCGCACGTTTATTCCGTCACTTCCCGGTTTGGATGATGTGGGATATATTACGTCAGAGACTCTGTTCGGCAGCGCGTACCCGCAGCAGCCCTACCGCAGCTTGATTATTATTGGCGGCGGCCCGATTGGCTGCGAATTTGCTCATGTATTCAGCACTGCCGGTACCCGCGTCACGCTGATCCAGCATAATGTCCGCCTGCTCCCCAAAGAAGACGAGGATATTTCTGCATTTCTTTTGCAGCAGTTCCAACACACCGGCATTACCGTTCATCTCAATCAAGATACCCTGTCTGTACGCAGTGAAAACGGAGAAAAAATTCTCACCTGCCAAGACCGCACGACGGGGCAAACCTGCACCGTACAGGCCGAAGAAATCTTGGTTGCGCCAGGGATTCGTCCCATGACAGATTTACTGCATTTGGAACATACAACCATCCAAACAGACCACCAAGGATACATCCTGACTAATGAATTTCTCGAAACCAGCGCCGAAGGCATCTGGGCTTTGGGCGACATCAACGGGAAAGCGCCGTTTCGCCATAAAGCCAACTATGAAGCAGAAATCATCGCACACAATCTTTTTTCCGGCAATGCTCCGGAAAACTGGCGCTGGGCCCGGTATGACCTCGTTCCCGCCGTTACGTATACGTATCCGGAAGCCGCTCATGTCGGCCTGACAGAACAGCAGGCACGCCAAGCCAGATATGCCGTCGAAACTGCCTGCAATTCCTACTCGTCTTCAGCTAAAGGCTATGCTCTGGGCTATGAACCCGGACAAGCCGACGACGGCTTCGTCAAGCTTGTCATCGACAAAAAGACAAAACACATACTCGGCGCCCATATTATCGGCCAAGAAGCATCTATTCTGCTGCAGCCTTTCATCAATTTGCTGTCCTGCGGCCCCCAAACTATTGTCCCCATCCAGCCCGCCATCGCCTCTCCTACGGCAGCTCACCTGCGTAAGCTGCCTCTGACTCGGAATACAGACCCAAAATCTGTCTACACCCTCAGCGAAACCATGACACCCCATCCGTCATTATCCGAAATAACTATGTGGACGCGATACTATTATGAAAAAAAGTAAGTAACCGTCCAAAATTTTAATCTAATTCTAATCTTATTTTAATCTAATTTTAATCTTCATCTGGTATAGTAAAGGTATCTTGCAAATGACGGAGGTATACCACATGGATGATAAAGAATTAGGCAGGCGCGGTGAAGAAGCTGCCGCCCAGTATATTTGCTTGCAGAAGCACTATTCATTGCTTTGTAAAAATTACCGCAGCCGTCTGGGAGAAATTGATTTAATTGCTCAAGACGGCAGTGTGATTGTTTTTATTGAAGTAAAAACCCGCAATTCCCGGCACTACGGCCAACCTGCAGAAGCTGTCGAAAAACACAAACAGCATAAACTTACGCTGACAGCCAAATCGTATTTGTCCCGTTATGGACTGTGGCATAGGCCCTGTCGTTTTGACGTCATTGAGGTCATGCCATCTGCTGCAGGATTTCGTATTCATCATATTCCCCACGCTTTTTGGAGCGTAGAATAAGGAGATGGCCTATGTTTGCGCGTATTTATGGTGCTACCATTTTGGGATTGCACGGTAATATTATTACTGTTGAAACAGATATTTCCAATGGACTGCCGGCATTTGAAATTGTTGGTCTTGCTACGACATCAGTCAAAGAATCAAAAGAACGCGTCCGGTCTGCTATAAAAAACAGCGGCTATGAATTTCCGATGCGCCGCATCACCGTCAATTTAGCTCCTGCAGATCTCAAAAAAGACAGTGCCGGCTTGGATGCCGCGATTGCTGTCGGTATTATGGTATCCAGCGGTCAGATTCCGGCAGAAAAATGCCAGCAGACGATGTTTATCGGTGAACTGGCGTTAGACGGCAACATCCGTCCCGTAACGGGGATTTTACCTATGATTTTACAAGGAACAGCAGACGGATTTCATACATTTTTTGTTAGCAAAGATAATGCTGACGAAGCAATTCTTTGCAGTGACGCTATTATTTATGCTGTATCTTCTTTTTCGGATATCATCGAGCATTTATTAGGAACCACACGGCTTTCTCCGGTTGAGCCTGCGGCTTCACTGCACGACCAGACGGAGTATGCCGTCGATTTTTCTGAAGTGCAAGGACAGTTTACGGCTAAGCGCGCGTTGGAAATAGCAGCTGCCGGCGGTCATAATGTACTGATGATTGGCCCGCCTGGTTCGGGGAAAACAATGCTTGCCAAACGTATTCCTACGATTCTGCCGCCTATGAATCAGCTAGAGTCCTTGGAAGTTACCAAGATTTACAGTGTTGCCGGTTTATTTAAACAATCTCATATGATGTCCGTTCGCCCATTCCGCAGCCCGCATCACACCATTTCTACAGCAGGCTTAATTGGCGGCGGCTCAATCCCTAAACCAGGCGAAGTAACGCTGAGCCACAACGGCGTTCTCTTTCTCGATGAACTGCCGGAATTTCCCCGTTCTGTATTAGAGGTACTGCGGCAGCCGTTGGAAGATGGCATCGTCCACATTGCCCGCGTCCATGCCGCTTTATCGTATCCGGCACGGTTTGTATTAATCGCTGCCATGAATCCATGCCCTTGTGGCTTTCTTGGCGATAAAGATCACCCCTGCACTTGTACGACAGGAGAAATACGCCGCTATGCCCGAAAAATTTCTGGCCCGCTGTTAGACCGTATCGATTTGCATGTAACAGTGGAACGGCCCAAATACGCTGAACTCATAACCGAAATCCCTCAAGAGTCTTCTGCCGCTATCCGCAGCCGCGTTTTACAAGCCCGCCAAATCCAAGAAAAACGGCTTGGTGCCTATGGACTTAGCTGCAATGCCCATATGGGACATCGGGAGATTAAAGAAACCTGTCCGCTTACGCAAGAAGCCCAATCACTGTTGGAACAAGTTTTCAACAAACTCAAACTGAGCGCCCGCAGTTATGACCGCATTATCAAAGTATCTCGAACGATTGCTGATTTGTCTCAGTCAGAAAAAATTTGTGATATACATGTTGCGGAAGCTGTTAGTTATCGTAATACACTGCAGAGGATGTGATACTATGGTAACGACGTCACCGGAGTCCGAACGATTATATACGGCTGCGCTTCTTTCTATTCCTCAATTAGGTTCCCGCAACATTCGCGCACTGGTCGCTTTGTTTGGCTCAGCAAAAACAGTATGGGAGACGCCTGCACCCATTCTGCAAGAAGCAGCAGGGCTATCTGTGAAAACGACAGCGTCTATAAAAACATATCGTCCCGATTATGATTGGGATAAGCAGCTGCATTATCTGCAAACATATCAGGTTCAGCTTGTATCGCTGTGGGAAGATACGTATCCGGCAGCACTGCAGCAAACATTCAATCCGCCAGTTGTTTTATATTATCGGGGACAGCTGCCGCAAACTGACCGAACAGCGGCTGTCGTTGGCGCCAGAAAAGCCACCCCGTATGGACTGAATGTATCGCAAACTATTGCGGCAGATATGGCGCGGCACCAGATTACCGTAGTCAGCGGCGGTGCTAAGGGCATTGATACCAAGGCCCATCAAGGCGCATTGGCTGCAAAGGGAAAAACGATTGCCGTCATAGCTAACGGATTGGATATGGCATATCCCCGTGAAAACAAACGTCTTTTTACTGAAATAGTCGATGCCGGCGGTGCTGTTATTAGTGAATATCCGTTTGGCATGCGCCCGTTGTCTATCAATTTTCCCGCCCGCAACCGCATCATTGCCGGACTTTGCCGATGTACGGTCGTCATCGAGGCGGCACTTCGCAGCGGCTCATTGATTACAGCTGATTTTGCACTGGAAGAAGGACGTGATGTCTTTGCCGTGCCTGGCAGTATTTACTCTGCCATGAGCAAAGGAACCCATGAACTAATCCGCAAAGGAGCCGGCATTCTCACGCAAGTAGAGGATATTTTGCAGGAATATGGCTGGGATCGGGCGAAAAAAGTACCGATTTCACAGCCAACATATACACTTACACTGGAAGAATCAGCCGTCCTCAACGCAATTTCTTATGATGAAGCCATATCACGCGAAATGTTGACTGTTAAAACCAAATTGATGCCAGCCCAGCTTAGTCCGATTATATTAAAATTACAGTTGCAGGGACTTATAGAAGAAATAAATACTTCCTTGATTCGAAAGAAATAAGTACAACAGTGTATGGACAACGACAATTCATTTTCTAACTATTGCAGTAGTTATTTCCACAAATCTGATACATAAAAAATTTTTACCTTCTTTTGGCCAGACGAGATGTATGACTTATTCCTCTGGCACAAAATTTTCTAATTATATTTACAAAAAATGGAGCAGATAGACCAAACAGGTCTATTTCTGCTCCCATATGCATTCCAGGCTGTAATACAATGGAATTTTTTTAACCATTTTGTTGCAGCCTTTTTACTATGCAGTTTTACGTATATTGTTTGCCGCATGACGGTTCATATTCTTCAAACTGCAAACAAACAGTGTTCTATTCCAATTTCAAATTTCTTATTTTTTCGATTTATCTAGGCAATGAAGCTATCGCTGGCACACCGTAGCTGCTGGTTGCTGTCCGCACGGCCCGGCGCACTGCTTGTTCTACGACATAGGCGGCCATTGTTCCGGTCAGACTGACTTCGGCATGTATCTCTCCTACACTCATGGCATACATAGAATCTCCGTCTGCTGTCGTATTGACTGGGCAAATGGTACGGACGATACCGTTGCTGGCCATAGCGGCAATCTTTTTCATATGCGCTTTGTCAAACTTCCCATTCGTGATGACTGTGCCAATGGTCGTATTGGTCGTCGCCGCGTCGCGCTGCGAAAAGAGTGTTGCAGTCCGGCCATGTTCTTCCAGCATAACCCGTCTGGAATCAGCAAAGCCGCTGCCGTCTGCACGGCGCATGCCAGCGATAATCTGATTGGTTTCCCCCAACACGTCACCGACAGCATTGACCACCACCACAGCGCCTACCTGCAGTTCGCCGACTTGAACCGCATAGGCGCCTATGCCGGATTTCATCATATAATCAGGTCCGCATACTTTGCCAACCGTTGCACCCGTGCCTGCACCTTGGCAGCCTTCGGCAAATTCACTGTGTTCTGACGCAACACAGGCATCATATCCCATTTGCGCATCAGGCCGGATGTTTTTGCCGCAACCTAAATCATAAATACACGAAGCCACGACAAGAGGAACTTTGCAAATTCTCGTATCAAAGCCAATATCATGTTCTTCCAAATATTTCATCACGCCGGCTGCCGCATCCAATCCATACGCACTGCCGCCACTGAGAAGCACGGCATGGATGCGGTCTGCATTGGCAGCGGGATTCAGCAGTTCCAATTCCCGGCTTGCCGGACCGCCGCCCCGTACATCGACACCGCAGGGAGCCCCCTGCGGACTGATAATAACGGTACAGCCTGTGCCGCCTTCTTTTTGTTGGGCATTGCCTATGCGAATTCCCTGTATATCTGTAATGGCTATTGTCTTCATGGCGTCCACCCTTTCCCAAACGCGCTGCACAGCAACGCAATGTATTGACTACCCGGCTACTTGCCTTTTTTTTGAAAATCCTTCCACAGCATGCTCGGCTGAATGCCTGTATTATTCTGATATTTACCATGCTTATACGTGTCATATTCACCGTCAATATCATGGTAATAAATCTGGCAAATTTCTACGTTGGGATAAATGCGGATTGGCTGCACACAAAAAATTTCCAACGTCCAATATCCGGCAAAGCCTACATCGCCAAACCCAGCCGTTACATGAATAAAGACACCCAAACGTCCTACAGAAGACCGGCCTTCCAGCATCGGAATATATCCTTCTGTCTTCGTATATTCATTGGTCCGGCCCAAATATAATTTATTGGGCTGCAGGACATAGCCGTCTTCAGGAATCGTAATCGTCGTCGCCGGATTCGGCTTTGCCATATCCAGTTCATGATGGTCGTATATCATCAGCTGGTTATATAAAGACAGATTATAACTATTGGGATTGACCCGTTCTGGGTGAAACGGCGTAATAACGATTTCTTTGCCAAGATGTTTTACGATTTCTCTACCTGATAATATCATACTGCCACTCGCTTTCTATTTTATATACGTATTGGTTTATGTTTCATTATAATACAATTCATCTGCCCAAGCAAAAATTTAGTGCATCGTATCATAGGTTTTCTGCGCTGCAGGCATGATATCTACGGCCCGCTTGGCAGTTTCCTGCGGTCCCTTTCTGCCTTCCTGCACATAAAAACTGACATACAGTCCACGGACAGCGTCTGTCCGATACACGGAATCTGTTTTGAAATAATATGCAGGACCTGTATACGTTTTAATAAATCCTCCTGCATGGCCCGGCAAAACAGTTTCAATCGTGCCGTATACCGGGTCTTCTCCGGCATGCTTGCAGGAAATCCAAAACGGATACAGTGTATCCAGCAGGGTATCCCACGTCGGCACGGGTACCTGATAAGACGCAATACGCTGCCGCAGCGCAGAAGAAACATACCAGCCGCGCTGTTCACGCAGTTTTATGATAAACACGTAATGGGCAAAGGCCATCATCTCTTTGCCCATCTGCTGCAATGTATCTGCCAGCTGGGCAATGAAATTGATTTTTCCGGCAAACGGCGCGTCTGCCAGCATGCCTGCCGCACCGTACTGCAGCATAGCTTGCCGGTCATGCTGTGCTTCGGCGCAGTAAAACAGCCCCCGGTATAGTATCCAATGCTCTTTGTACTGCAGCAGATGCTGAAATTCCCGCATGGCATCATCAACCTGGCCAATTCGCAAGCGGCATAGAGCAATGCGGTACGAAAACCATATTTCATTGTCGTGATGAAGCTGAGGGAAAACCCGCAGTGCTTCTTGGCATAAAGAAATACAAGCCTCGTATTGTTCTTCTTTTACTAAAAACCGGCTGCGCAGCGAATACCAGCGTTCTTTTTCAGATGCAGTCTGCACGGTCCGGCCGCTGCGTCTGCGTATGCCTTCTTCTGCCGAAAGAAGGTCTGGATCGAGTTTTTCCAAATACCGGCTAATCTCTGCTGCCGTGTGTCCCGGCCTGCCCCTCAGACTATCGACTACTTTCCACACCGTCAGCGTATACGGGGAATACGGTTCCTGCCGGCTGTACTGCAAAACAGCATCAGCTGCCCGGCGGAACCGGCGCGGGTCATCCCGTTTTTCATCATATTTTTGGATGTACAGATAATACAAACACCAGCAGTAGCTGTGATATAGCCTCGTAAACTGCGGAAAGGCAATCATACCCAAACGGGCTATTTCATGGCCTTTGGCATAATGTTTCGTTTTTTGCAGCGCATAGGCATAGTAATAATAATCCCAGCACGTCCAGGAAGCATTGGGACGGCCCTTTTGATACATAGCCAGTACAGCTTGATACTGTTTTTGCCGGCATAATTCTTTCGCGCGGAATGAGTCCATGGCCCTGCCCTCCTTTCTGCATACAGTTTTATTCTTGGCAAGACAATTTTATAGCGGACACATGAATATATTATTGCCGATTTGCATAAATACTGGGTTTTCCGTTTACATCAGCGCATTTAGTATGGCATCCTTCGGTACTGCACACCCAGAAAGGGCCGTACGGGCCGCTGCGCTTTTGAAAATACCCTTTCTTGCACCGCGGGCAAGCATACGTCGTATCCAGCTGTTTAGGCGGCAGTCTTTTTTCGCCTTCGATAGGCTCCGTATGGCGGCACGAAGGAAAATTACTGCACCCATAAAAATCGCCGTACTTGCCATGACGCTTCATCATGACACTGCCGCAAACAGGACAAATTTTGCCGCCTGCCAGCTTGATGACTGCAGTCTTAGCCGCCGTAAGGAGTTTATCCAAAAAAGAAAACTGATCATGCAGAAAAGACGTAATATTGTCCTGCCCCATGCTCATCTGATACAGCCGTTCTTCCCATACGGCTGTTTCGTCCGGATAAAGCATCGATTCCGGCAGGGAATCCACTAGCAGATACGCATTGTCCGTTGGCCGCAAATACTTTTTTTTCCCTTCCGTTGTCAAGAATTTTCTAGTAATCAGCTCGTTAATAATTGTCGCCCGCGTAGCTTCCGTACCAATCCCCTGTACTTCTTTTAATTTCTTTTTCAGGGATTCATCTTTGACATATTTATAAATTTCCTTCATCGCTGCCAAAAGCGTAGACGGTGTAAACCGCGGCGGCGGTTTCGTCGCTTTTTTATCTACCTGCCCGTTTTGATAGTGTACCTGGCTGCCTTTGCGTACAGCAGGGAGTTCATGCGCATCATCCTCTTCGTTTTTCTTTTTATCGCTCTGATACAGCTCTTTCCACCCCATGACGAGGATTGTTTTGCCATGCGCTATGAAAGTTTCATCGGCAGCTTCAATCAGAATACGCGTCTGGTCATACTCATGAACAGGATAAAACTGTGCCAGATATGCCTGGGCAACCAATCCATATATGTGCTGCTGTATCGTCGAAAGCTTGGCAAAAGGACAGGAAACAGTAGTAGGAATAATCGCATGATGTGCCGTGATTTTGCTGTCATTCCACGCCCGGCTTTTTATTTTGGTATCTGCAAGATCTGCCCATTCTGCCAGTTTTCCCGGTATGTGTTGGATGTTGGCAATAATCCGCTGACTGTCTTTTCGCTGATTCAGCGGCAAATATTCACAGTCTGAACGGGGATATGTCGTCAGCTTCCGTTCATACAGCTCTTGGGCCGTATCCAATACTTGCTGCGGCGTATAACCGTACCGTTTCCCGGCCAGCACCTGCAGTGCTGACAGAGACAAGGGCAGACGCTGCGCTTCTTTTTTTCGGCTTTTTTTGCTTTCAGCAATTTGCCCCTGCGGCTGTGCCTGCAGCCGGATTAAAATTTCTTGGGCTGCTTTTTCATCCAAGCAGCGTCCTTCCGCATCCAGTCCCTGCTGTGTGTCTTTGGGCTGCCACTGTGCCGGTATATCGCCGTGTTCATGATGAAATACGGCTTTGACTACATAATACGTGACAGGTTTGAAGTTGTCCAGCTCCCGCTGCCGGCGCACGACAAGTGCCAATGTCGGCGTTTTGACGCGGCCAATCGGAAAGACAACGCGATGCCCCTGCCGACGTGCTGCCAGCGTATACGCCCGTGACAAATTCATGCCAATAAGCCAATCAGCCCGGCTTCTGGCCAGTGCCGAATCTTTTAAATGGCAAAAATCCGTATTATCCCGCAAATCCTGCAGCGATTCCATGATGCTTTTTTCATCCAATGCATTGAGCAAAATTCGTTCTACCGGTTTGGTATTGCCAACATAATCCAAAATTTCATCTATGAGCAGCTGCCCTTCCCGATCCGGGTCACCGGCATTGACAATGACATCCGCTTTTTCAATCAGCCGGCAAATGAGCTGAAACTGGTCTTTGCTGTTCGGGCTGACAAGAAGTTTCCATTGTTTGGGAATAATCGGCAAGTCTTCTTCCCGCCATTGTTTATATTTAGGGTCATAATCCTGCGGCTCTGCCTGCTGCAGAACATGGCCGTATGCCCAAGTTACAATGCCGCCGCCGGTTACAATATAGCCGTTTTTTCGCTGCTGCGGCTGCGGCAGGCATTTTGCCAGCTCTCTGGCCATACTTGGTTTTTCTGCAATAAAAAGTTTCATACACTACTCCTATACGTGCGAAGCTGCCGTTTGGGTACGGCAGCTTCGTATGTGTTGCGTTTTAATTCCAAATGAAAATCAACTTGTATCATACTTTGGCCAGCTGTCCGGCTGCCTGAATGACGCGGACAAAGGCCGGCGGAATCGTTTTCAGATGCAGGGACTGCCCAATCAAGCGTCCCAAAATAACGCCTTTGTTGCTGTACAGCCAGGCAAAATAATAAATATACAGTGCCTTCGTATTTCTGGCATTGACATGCCACAGCATTTTGGGCGGATACTCATGATAATTGACATCCAGCTTGCGGCACGCTTTTTTCAGCATATCCGACGTAGCGCGCGCATGCTCGCCGTTTGCCGCATTGATAATCCGGTCCAGTTCCCGCCGCTTCCCGTTGTCAATCATCATCTTTGCCAAATCCATTTCAAAACAAATATGATCTGTAAAATACACGCCCTTTTCCCCTTTGCGGCTGCTTTTTACATCGGCGTCAAACAAAGCGACTGTAGGTATTCTAAAGTATTCCAATAATTTTTTTATTTTGGGAATTGAGCTTTCCCCGCGGGCATTGATAAGACAAATTCCATAATAATCAAAAGGAAGTGCCAAGGTCTTGCCAAACAAGCGGAAGCAGCCGTATTCCGTTTCCCCTTCAACAATCAGCACGCTTCGCGAATACAAGGCTTCTTTGACTTCCGGGAAATGCATAATCAAGTGTTTTTCTATTTCTTCACTAAACTGAAACGTCGCGCCGCAGGCAGCGCATACGTTGTGGTTTTTATCCCGATACAGCCGGACAATATTGCGGTAATCATCAACCAGCGAATCCGTAGAATGCGTTACAATAAACAGCTGTCCCCGCAGCCCGTCGATTTGAAACAGGTCTTGGATTACTTCGCGGAACCGATTATCTTGATTATCCAGCAGGCTTTTGAAATACGTCAAAATGGAACGCTGCATATACGGATGCAAATGCACTTCCGGCTCATCAATGGAAATAATCAAGGGCAAAAAACGCCGCTGCTGCCCATCAATAATCAACGTATGTTCCAGCGGCATAGCATGGCTTTGCGTCATCATGTAGATTTGCGTGATAATCCGCAGTGCTACTAAGGAAATAAATTTCATGTTGTCTGCTACAGGGCGATCTTCACGGCTAAGGATGCGGGATAGTAAAAACACGCATACATAGTAGGAAGAATCCAAATTTCCTACCTGCACTTCATGCTGGATATACGAACGAATTTCCGGTTCTAAATCACCGATATGCGTCTGGCTCCACGCAGACAATTTTTCTTCCAGCGCACGGTATATCTGCGGCGGAATATGCATTTCTTCCGGCTCAATCGCAGCATTTTGAATATAGCGGATACGCCGAATCAGTGTCAGCGGCAGTTCGTCTCCCGTTTCTGCATTATACAGCCTGGGATACACTTCATCTACATGCATTTCCATGCGCACGCACAGCTCCTGTACATGCCGGTGCGGACTGTCCGCGAAGTATTCATCGCCGCTATTCAGCATGTGCAGCTTCATCGTAATAACGATAGGTTTTTCCGGATCGGCATAATCTTCTTCACGAATACCGCAGCCACTGCTCATAATCGACAGCAGACGCAAAAAACCGCTTTTGCCAATGGCATTTTCTCCTACCAAATAATTGGCTTTTTCATGAAATGTCATATGCACATCAACTAAATTTCGATAGTTTTCAATATGCATGCTCTTAATATACATATTTTCACCGCCTATGCGTAAAATTCTTTCTCCGTATTCTCTCTATATGTTATATTCGACAAAACATACGAACTCCCTGCCTGGCAAAAAAATAACATGTCGTCCATAAAAAATACGGTACAATGCATGCCACTGTACCGTATCCTGCCATCTTATAATATTTTGGATAAAAATTCTTGTGTTCGGCTTTCTTTGGGATGGAAGAAAATATCATCCGGCTTGCCTTGTTCCAAAATAATTCCTTCATCAATAAAGAGCACGCGATCGGCTACTTCACGGGCAAAACCCATTTCATGCGTTACAATTGCCATCGCCATGCCGTCTTTAGCCAAATCTTTGATAACATCCAATACTTCGCGGACCATTTCCGGATCCAGAGCCGATGTAGGTTCATCAAACAGCATAAATTTGGGCTTCATCGCCAAAGCGCGGGCAATGGCCACACGCTGCTGCTGGCCGCCGGACAACGTTTCCGGATAGGCATTCTTTTTATCTGCCAAGCCAACTTTTTCCAGTAATTGTATGGCTGTTTTTTCTGCTTCTTCTTTGCTGACACCCCGTGTCTTGATAGGCGACAGCGTAATATTCTGCAGGACTGTCATATGGGGAAAGAGGTTAAACCGCTGGAATACCATGCCGACTTCCTTGCGAATATCATTGATGCTCTTGGCATCGCTCATGCTGATGCCGTCTACAATGATTTCACCGGCCGTAGGCTGTTCCAAGTAATTGATGCAGCGAAGAATCGTACTTTTGCCGGAACCGGACGGCCCGATAATAACGACTACTTCTTTATCGTGAATAGTAAGGTCAATTCCTTTTAATACGTGATGACTGCCAAAACTCTTTTTTAATCCTTTAATTTCTATCATCTGTTGCAAACCTCCGTTCCAAATAGCTTACAAGACGGGCAATGCTCAGCGTCAGTACCAAATAAATAGCAGCAACAGTAAGCCAGATTTCAAAAGAACCATACGTCTTGGCAATAATCAGTTGGCCGCGGCGGGTCAATTCTTCAAAGCCGATGACAGAAACCAAGGATGTTTCTTTGGTCATGGAAATAAATTCATTGCCCAGCGGCGGAATAACGTGTTTAAACGCCTGCGGCAAAATAACATAGCGCATCGTCTGCATCCACGATAATCCCAGTGAACGGCCGGCTTCCATTTGGCCTTTATCGACAGACTGGATGCCAGCGCGGAAAATTTCGGATACGTACGCACCGCTGTTGATGGAGCAGGCGGCAACAGCTGCCACAAATGGATTGATTCGTTCGCCAATGACCATCGGCAGTGCGAAATAAATCAAGAAGATTTGTACCAGCATAGGCGTGCCGCGGATAATATTTACATAGCAGATAGCAATGCCGCGCAGAATTTTGACGCTCGACAGGCGGCACACACTGGTAATCAAGCCTAAAATAAAGCCCAGGCCGACAGCAATGGCCGTGATTTCAATCGTTACGCCGGCACCAGCCAGCAGCAACGGCAGAGAATTCCAAATCAGGCTAAAATCAAATGACATGAACTAACACTCCTCTAATGAATCAAAACGTTAGACGTTACTAAATATATATACCTTGCTATTATATTATATATGCAACAAAAAAGCAAAGAAAAAATATAAGAAAAGGATACAAACCGCAAAATGCATGATTTGTATCCTTTTCCATTTTCCATTTTATTCAGAACGTTATATGTCTGACCCAATCGTATCTTCCCGTCCAAGCATATAATGCTTATTGACATACTGTGTATGCAGCAATTTTTCTGCCGTCTCGCTTAACGGGTCTCCCAAGAAGCGGGCATAGAGTGTCTGCAGTTCTTGGTTCTGCCAGCTGGAACGAATGGTATTTTCTTTGTCCAATTCATAAACAGACTGGATGCGGGCACGTTTCGCCGGTACTTCCTGCGGCAGTTTGGTCCTTGGCTGGCCGCCGCCGCCAATACAGCCGCCCGGGCAGGCCATCATTTCAACAAATGCATATTTTTTCCATGAATGGTTTTCTTTTAAGCGGTTAATAAATTTGCGGGCATTTCCCAAACCGCTGATAGCTGCCACATGCAGGATTTCATTTTCAAAGGTAATGGCCGCTTCCTTGACCCCTTCCAAGCCGCGTATCGGCGTAAAGTTGAGGAATCCTTTTTCAGCAACCCGCCCTGTTTCCAAATAAATAAGTGTGCGCAGAGCTGCTTCCATGACGCCGCCGCTGGCGCCAAAAATCATGCCGGCACCGGAAGATTCGCCAAAGACAGCGTCATACGACGAGTCTTCCAACGCTTGAAAGTCAATGTTCTCTTCCCGAATCCAGTTGGCTAGTTCCCGCGTCGTAATACAGTAATCCGTGTCGCGAATTTCCGGTTTATGCCAATAGACACCGGCAGCATTTCGTTCCGGCCGTTCGATTTCGGCTTTTTTCGACGTGCAGGGGGTTACACAGACGGTTACAATATCTTCCGGGTTAAGTTTCATCTTTTCGGCGAAGTACGTTTTAATCAGCGGACTGAGCATACTAATCGGGCTTTTTGCCGTAGACAGATGGGGTATCAATTCCGGGAAAAAGATTTCCGTAAATTCGACCCACGACGGACAGCAGCTTGTAAACTGCGGCAGCAATTCCCGTTTATGCTTCAGCCGGTACAACAGTTCCGACGCTTCTTCCATAATCGTCAAATCTGCCCCGAAATTGGTATCAAACACATATTTGCCGCCCAGTGCCCGCAGCGCCGCAATCAGCTTGCCTTGGACAATCGAGCCGTACGGCATGCCAAATTCTTCACCCAAAGCAACGCGTACTGCCGGTGCCGTCTGGAAAATAACTGTTTTTTTCGGATCGTTAATGGCTTCTTTAATTTTATCTTGCTGCGATACCCCTACAGTAGCTCCAAACATACAGGTCAGCGAGCATTGGCCGCAGTGGACACAAATCGGCACGTCACCTGTGCTTTCCAGTGAATAATACCCTGTCATAGACATGACATCGGAACAGCGGCGGCGGCACAACGTACAGTTTTTACACTTTTCTGCATCAAAACGGATGGATACATTTTTACTTTCTACAGCTACACGGCGGTCTAATTTTTCAAACCGGCTCGTAAACTCAATGTCCCTTTTTCGTTCTTCATCCATATAGATGGCATCACTACAGCAAACAGCAACAATATCTACGATATCTTCCGGCGTGCAGCCGCGGGGCAAGTCCATAACCGGCTTTTTCAGCCCCTGCAGCATCGGGCCGACAGCTGTTGCGCCATACAGCTGTTGCAGCATTTTATAGCTGATATTGCTGGCAGACAAATTTGGGAAAATAAGGACATTGGCCTGCCCGGCAACGGGAGATTCCGGAGCCTTATTATGGGCAATGCGCGGCACCAATGCCGTATCCAGCTGCAATTCGCCGTCAAAAGCAAAATCGACGTTGCGGTCACGCAGTAATTGTACGGCTTCCCGCACACGGTCTACTTCTTCCCCGGCGCCGCTTCCCAGCGTCGAATACGATAAGAGCGCAACTTTTGGATCCAGGGTCTGCACCGTTCGTCTGGCTCTGTCTACGCAGGCTACGGCAATATCTGCCAACTGCTGTGCCGTCGGCTCGATAATAACGTCCGGGTCCCCGATGATAAAAATACCGTCATCGCCAAACTGCGGCTTGTCTGTAATCAAAATCAAGGAGCTGCAGACCGTCGTAACGCCGGGGTGCACGCCTATCAGCTGCAAAGACGCATGCAGCACTTCTGATGACGGATCTGTAATCCCGGCAACCATCCCGTCAACCACATCAAAAGCCACTAAACAAGCAGCAAAGCGAATCGTATTTTTCTTGAGCAGTTCTTTGGCATCGGCAACGGAAATGTCTTCCTTGGCATGTTCCGCATAATACTGGCTGAATGTATCCAGCATGGGATACGTTTCCGGATCAATAATTTCTACGCCGTCCAAGTCAATTTGATATTCTGCTGCAATTTCAATCAGCCGCTGCGGCTTGCCGATTAAAATAGGCCGGGCAAACATTTCCGACTGGATTTGTTCTACTGCCTGCAGCACACGCCGACTGTGCGACTCCGGCAATACCACTTTTTTAGGACTTTTCGAAACACGTCGTTTCAAATTACTCATGAATCGTGACATGACATACCCTTCTTTCTGTTTCTGCATTTGCATGTAATTCGATTGTATTATAATTGCATATTACATATAACTATACATCATATTGTACTACAGAATACATATATAGTACAGTGCAGATGCATAACTTGCCAAAAAATCCCTGCCAACAGCTTATATGCACTGCAAACAGGGATTTCAGAAAACATAGGATACGCACAGACCCGCATCACAGAGTCTGTTTTTGATATACATATGCTAACGTGATGGATGCGTTTTTGAAGAAATCGGCTTAGGAATCAAGAACAGCTGCTGATTTCCCCCTTCTCGTTCCGGGAATTGACCGTACATATTAAACACGGAAAAGAAACGGGCTGCCGGATATATGCCATAGCCATCCTGGTTGTGGTCGGTCACATCGTACGAATCGGCAACGATCAGCACATCATCCAGCGTACTTTCCGTTCCCATCGTATCATACCCAATGATAACCTGCCAATGGCCGCCCCAGTCAATCCAAGCGACTAAAATAGGATGTCCCTGTTTGAGTTCTTCTTGGATACGCTGCGGCGTAAGCGTTTCATTTTTCTTTTTATACGTGTTGGAATCTTCATAGGTAAAGCCGCCTACACGGTTGAATATATCTTCCATTTGATTGAGCGTCGTACCTGGATAGCCGTCAGGAAATCCTTCGACGTGTACATCCTGCAGCGGATGGCGAAATGCTGCCAGTTTTTCTTCTGTATAGGTTCCGGCGCTGCCGTACCACTGCAGCGCCATCAGTGCGGCTGCCGGGCCGCAGGACCATTCACTGGACTGCTGCAGCGTATGAAATCCCGTCAGTATCGTCCGCGTGCTGTTGGATTTCATGTGAAATATATCCGGATGGGCAAAATACGTCGTCCCTCGATGGTCAAATTGGCGTTCTACGGAAGCCGCTCCTTCTTGTGTTGTAATTTTACTGGGTTCAGTCATTTTCATTTCATCAGAATAATTGGCTGCCGCCGCGCCAGCTGTCATGCCTATAACCAAGCTTACAGTACTCAGCAGCATTCCGAGTTGTCGTTTCATGGTCGTGTCTCCTTGTCTATGTGTTGCTTTATCTTTTTTTTGAAGTCATGCAAGCATCTTGTCCATGTATGGATAAAAAAATTCCCATAGGCGGATATAGACAAAACCTATGGGAATTGTGCCGATACCTGTTTTCGGTATCGCAGTTAACGGCCCAGCCAATGAAGCAGCTGGTACATATTTTCATCAATCGAATATTTCAAATGTTCTGCTTCTGTATACGGGGTAGCTACAATACGGCTGTCAATGAGGCCGACAATGCAATTGTACGTACCGGCAATCAGGCTGTCTACGGCTTTCTGTGCAAAAAGTCCTGCCATAATCGCGTCATACGCCGACGGAGAACCGCCGCGCTGTACATATCCCAATACAGTCAGTGCCGGTTCCAAATACGTATGCTCTTTAATGTAATCTACCACATCGGCTCCCTTCGCCGCGCCTTCTGCCACGATAACGATACTGCTCAGCTTTTTCATGCGGTGGGATTCTGCCAAATGTTCGCACAACGCCGGCAAATCCACTGTATGTTCCGGGATTAAGACTGCTTCCGCGCCGGCAGCCATACCGGCATGAAGCGCAATAAAACCGGCATGGCGCCCCATGACTTCAATAACAGCGACCCGATCATGAGAAAATGCCGTATCACGAATTTTGTTGACCGATTCCAATACCGTGTTGATCGTCGTATCAAATCCCAGCGTATACTGCGTTCCCATCATGTCATTGTCAATCGTGCCGGGAATGACGATAGTCGGAATACCAAACTGGCTGAGTGCCTGTGCCCCGCGCATGGAACCGTCGCCGCCAATAACAACCAACGCATCGATTTCCAGCGACTTCAAATAGTCAGCAGCTTTTTTCTGCGTCTTTTTTTCCAAAAAATCCAAGCAGCGTGCCGTCCGCAGCATTGTACCGCCGCGGTGAATAATAGCCCCTACATCACGGCGCTGCAATGGCATCGTTTCATGACTAAGCAATCCTTCATAGCCTCGAATAATGCCTTCTACTGCCAATCCTTTTTGAATGGCATACCGGGTTACGCCGCGAATAGCCGCGTTCATACCCGGCGCATCACCGCCACTGGTTAAGACACCAATTTTGCTAATCATTTTTTTCCATCTCCCTCTTTTCCCGTGCAGCAAACTGCACATGTTTTTCTTCTATTTTGTTGACGATGTTTTCTACAATCTGCGCGGCTCCGCCTCGCGTCGTATCGACTAAACAGTCACAATGCGGATAAATTTCTTCCCATTGGCGCATCATGTGATGAACAAATTCCCGTAAATGGTCGTAATCTACCGTCGGCCGCTTACCAATATGACGGCTGACTCGTTCTTCTACACGAAACGGCTCAGACAAAAGGGCGATAATGAAACCATGTCGATGTAATATGCGATATGTTTCTACGCTCATAGGGAAATTGCCGCCAAACGAAATGACCGCTTCATGGTAGCGGCTTACTTGCTGCAGTACATTGATTTCCCGTTCGCGGAAACATTTTTCACCGGCCTGATTATAAAAATCAGCAATAGTCATGCCGACAGCCCGTTCAATCCGCCGATCTGTATCCACAAACTGCCAGCCCAGCCGCTGTGCCAATTTGCGTCCAATATGGCTTTTTCCGCTTCCCATCATGCCTACAAGCACTATATTCCGTTTCATCGTCGCACCTCCTTACATGTTTATTCCTTTTTTGTACATTTCCTATTATAACAAACTTTTCCTTTCTTGACATAAAATTATATAAAAAAAAGCAGTGATTTTACACATTGTTTCATGAACATGCATAAATCACTGCTTATAAGTCCTGCTTTTTCGGCAGTATTGCGCGGCAACGCATCAGCTTCGTAAGGAATAGTACATTTCTCTGGCAAACATCTTCGCGCCCCAAATATCGCCTGCTGTCGGCTGCGCTGTCTGATTGGCATCTTTTTTAGCCTGGCAAATAAAGCCGCCGAGGAATGTGTTGTTTTTAGAAAGCAGCTCCCTGTTGCGGTGCAGACAATCTCGTGCCTCTTCCGTCGTCGGTGCGGCATCCATGACACCAAACAAAGCGACATTCATGTCTTCTATAGACCGCAAAAACGCAGCGCCCTCCACGGCGGGACTGCCCTGCTCCATCCAAAATCCAACAAAGATGATGTCATAGTCGCGTATATTTTTCGGTATGTCATCCAGTGTTGCCATTTCTTTGTCCAACAGCAGTTCATCAAAAATAGCGTCTGCTACCCGCCGGGTTGCGCTTTTTTGCGCAGAATAAATAACCAATCCTTTCATGTCTGCTCCTCCTTTACGAATCCTATACCTATATATTATATGAATATAGTTATCAAAGTCAATATTCGCAAAGAAAAAGCAATACAATTTCTCATTTATTCTGCGGCAGTATATACGTTTGGCGCATGCTGCCGGATATAGTCTTCAACACGGGCTAAATCAGGATATTCTTTGATTTTTTCTGTATCGTACGTAATCAAAATAGAACCGCTGACATGATTGAGTTGTACCCGGCCTACATCGGCAAAGGCCCGCAGATACTTGGCAATATGTTCCTTATAATGTGCATTGCCTTCCAAATGCGAACAGTACAGCCGCATGCGTCCCGGCATATAAAAAGCGATTTCTACGCCGCGCATAAAAAAATCAGGCTGCGTATGAGGAAGACGAATGTAATCTGCTGCTCGATCTATTTTCTTTTGCATGCTGCCGGCTATGGCTTTACGATGCTGCAGCGCATGTAAAATAGAGATGCCCGTCATGACGGCACCGCAGATAATATGCCCCTTTTTAGAATCAACCGCCAGAGACCCAACGGTTCCTGCCAATGAAATAAGCAGCGGCCAGCCATATGAAATACGTGCCATTGTAATCCCTCCCAAATGCGTATAACTGAGTATCTATATTTAGATTTTTTTATCTTAGCAAAACTTACGATTCCTGTCAAAATATTCTCTTGGCAAGCCATGCTTTTTTCCGGAAAACATGCTATACTAATTGATATGATTCCTCAAAGCAAAAGTAGGTGAAAAGACAATGATATTGATGACGCCTTCACACAAGCGCTACCTTCGCGTGATGGTTCTTACTGCCTTTCTGCTGGGATGCATGGGCGGCATACTGCATTCTTCCATCGATGTGCTGGGCGGCGCTACACCCAAACATCAAGCGGCAGCCGACGAAAAACTGACCGGTGAATACATTTTTCTTATGGCACCGTCACTGCCTCGTACGTCCGACGCACAGCATCAGCTGCAGGATTCGTTTGTGCACCGCACGGTATCGCTGGCAGACTGGCAGGACTCGTCATTTCGTATTTACGTGCCTGCTGACAACGCGGCCTTGTGCGCGTATGTCAGACATTGGGCGGACAGGCTTGCTGCACAGCATGTTACGGTGCAGGTAATTCCCATGAATGCCGTTATGCTCTATTCCCGCCTGCGCATTCATAAGTATGAAACAGCTATCGTACCGGCGTCTTTTTTACAGCCCGGCGATGAACTCCCTGCACAGCAGTTCCGTCTGAAAAGTTATGAAATGAGGTAATAGTATGCGGAAAATATTTACCCTATTGACAGCCCTTCTAACCCTACTTTGTCTGTGGCATGCTGCCATGGGCAGTTTTATGCTACTGGGCATCAGTACGCGGCCGGCAGCGTTCATGGGCTGTCTCGCCGGCATCCTGGCGGTGTGTCATATTCTTTTGGGATGCCGCTTTTGGCTGCGTACACTGAGACAGGGACAATGCTTTTACTACAGTCATGCCAACCGTCTCTTTTGGCTGCGCCGCGGCAGCGGTGTGGCCGTCGTGCTGTTGTTTCTCTTTCATTGGCATGTATTTGGCAGCATGGAGGGCACACACTATATGTTATATGAATTTACGACTTTCAAGCTGATTACGCAGTTTCTGTTTGTCAGCATGCTGTTTCTTCATATCGGGCTTAACATACGCCCTTTGCTGCTGGCACTGGGGATGCCGCATATTGCCGTGCATGCCCGGGACCTATACAGTGTTCTTTTCATTTTGTATCTGTTTATGATTGGCAGTCTTCTCTATTATTATGCAGGATGGCAATACGTATGAGTAAAAAAATCATCATCATCGGTACCGGATTAGCCGGTATGACAGCGGCTTGGACGGCAGCAAAACAAAATCACACCGTATATCTTATTTCGTCGCAGCCTTCAGAACAATCCCAATCAGTCATGGCAGAAGGCGGTATCAACGGGGCGCTGAACACCAAAGGGGAACACGACAGTCCGCAGGAACACTACAGCGATACGATGCGTGCAGGCTGCAGGCTGGCCGACCCCAACGCCGTCTGGAACATGACCCAAGCCGCGCCGGCACTCATTGCCAAGCTCGCAGACATAGGGGTTCCCTTTAACCGCATCGCCCCTTCCTATGATATTGATTTGCGAAACTTTGGCGGCCAAAAGAAAAAACGAACAGCCTTTGTGCAAAGCGATACAGGAAAACAACTAGTAACTGCGCTTATCGACGCACTTCGCCAAGAAGAAGTACGCAGCCGTGTATATCGATTTCCTCATCATGATTTTGTCACGCTCTGCCATCATGGCACCGTGTGCGGCGGCTGTGTCATCCGTGATACCTATACAGGGCACTTGCAGACACTGCTTGGCGATGCCATCATCATCGCAACAGGAGGCATGCATGGCCTGTTTCAACAAACGACAGGCTCACTGACCAATACGGGAGCTGTGACAGCCGAATTGTTCCGCCTAGGTCTTCCTCTGGCCAATGGGGAATTCATCCAATATCATCCTACAACAATCCAAAGCAACGGCAAACGCATGCTGCTCAGTGAAGCGGCCCGCGGCGAAGGCGGCCGACTGTATACCCTGCGGGACGGACAGCCTTACTATTTCATGGAAGAAAAATATCCGGCGCTGGGAAATCTCATGCCCCGTGATATTACAGCCCGTGAAATAGAAGCCATGATGGGTCAATACGGCACGGTGTACTTGGACATGCGCCATCTGTCCCCTGCTGTTTGGGAACACAAATTACAGGGTGTACAGGATGACTGCCAGCTGTATGCAGGTCTATCGCCCCGCACGGCACCGATTCCGGTCGCGCCGGGCATTCACTATTTTATGGGCGGCCTGTATGTGGATGCAGCACACCGCACACCTTGGCAAAACCTTTATGCTGCCGGTGAATGTGCTTCGCAGTACCACGGTGCCAACCGCTTAGGCGGCAATTCTCTGCTGGGTGCTATATACGGCGGCATGACTGCCGCTCAAACGGCCTGTGCAGAAGGGACCGGCACTGCCTGCCGTGCAGCATGCCAAGCGGCAGTGCCGTCAGCTCCGTCTTTGTCAGAATGGCACATACTTCGTCAGGTTTTAAGCCAATCCCTAGGGATACGCCGCAGTCAAGAAACGTTGCAGCACGGTCTAGACCAGCTGCAGAACCTGCAAAGCCCTCCTGCGTTGTTGGGAAAAGCAATGCTCTGCAGTGCGCTGGCGCGCAAAGAAAGCCGGGGTGCGCATTGGCGCATGGATTATCCTGCCCGTGACGATGCAGCGTATAAAAAAACAACGCTCGCCACATATGACGGTGCTGCCATTCACATTCAATTTATACCGATTCCAGAAAAGAAGTGATATATATGTATACCTTGCGCATTCAGCGGCAGGATACGCCGTCGTCTGCCCCCTATTGGCAAGAGTTTCTGTACGACGGCACCTGTGATGATTCGATTGCCACAGCCCTCCGCACACTCAACGACCATACGCCGCTGCAGACGAAAGATGGCTGTGAAGTATCTCCTATCGGCTGGCAGTGCAGCTGCATGGTTCGCAAGTGCGGTGCCTGCGCCATGGTCATCAATGGACTGCCGCGTCTTGCTTGTGCCACGTTTTTTCGTTCCTTTCGCAAATCTACGGTTACGATTACGCCGCTGCGCAAATTTCCTGTTGTCCGCGATTTGATTGTCGACAGATCTATCCTGCACACACTCCTAAAACAGCTCAAAATCTGGCACACTGCCCCCTCCCATCCGACTCCCTGGTCGCAGGAATGGCACCGCCAATCTTCCCGTTGCCTGCTGTGCGGCTGCTGCTTGGAAATCTGTCCTCAGTTTGACGGCCGGCCGACTTTTGCCGGGGCGCTGGCTCCGGTAAACGCATTTCGCATCCTAGACGGGGCATCCCGTGACAGCCATATACAAGAAAGCATGACAGCGTATCGAAAGCTGTACTATGAATCATGCGGCCATTCCCTGTCCTGCCGCGATATTTGCCCTGCCCATATTCCTATCGAAGAATTACTAGCACACAGCAATGCCCAAACTATTTGGCATAAAACATAGTCCTTTTCTTACGCTTCTTCTACTTTATATTTTTTATGTACACCGCACGGCTAAAAAACAATCTTGTGAAATAGTATACAACATGTGACACATTCGCTGTAAAACAGTAAAATCCTCCGCATATTCAACAGTATATCCTTATGTATCTATAATTTATTTTTATATGTATGGACAAATAAAATATTATATCTTATAATAAGCGTACAGTATAATGTATGATATATCTTATAAATAAATATATTTTTAGCAAACCTGGAGAAATCCAGCGACGCAAAGCTATAGGGCCTATCATATGGCAGCCAGCTGCAATCGAGATATAATGGCATGACTTCATCATCTCTCAACGCAGCAGCTGTTTATTGGGCCAGGCAGTTGCTGTTTTTTTAGGTTCTATAATAAATGTTGGGGTCT
>SAMEA104315424__coassemble_457_pt1 | contig 35095 bp, 23 predicted proteins | sample SAMEA104315424__metabat2_low_PE_027 | metagenome-assembled genome bin SAMEA104315424 (sample SAMEA104315424) | gut metagenome | biome: Monkey gut; feature: monkey-associated habitat; material: faeces | place: China | collected 2013
TTGGCATACCTTCTGCAGGTATAGCTGCAGTATCTTTGGGTAATACGGGTAGGTGTAAACTCTTTACCACAAACAGCACATTTCATACGGGTATCTCATGTTCCTGCCGCTCTACACGCAGGCCAGCATACATACAGGCACGCTAAAAAGGATAGTATATAGTTACACTGTCCTTTGTTATTTCTATATAAAACAAGGCGCCCGAAGCATTGCGTCCGTTTGTTTATTTGTATAAAAGCATTATATGCATAAGGATACCCCCCCCCCTGTATGTTTATGAATCGTCACATATCTGCGCTGATTCGTTATAGCCGTATGATACGTATTCACAAGTTGGACAGGATACATGGGTTTTCACCTCCTCTCTGCATGAGTAATTTGCTTCTTATACGTAAGTATACCAAGCACACCTGCATTATAAAAGGGTGGTTATATTGTATTTGTCCATATAGTATACGAATGTATACATGTCGTTTTCTTCTGTAGACATGACAGCCATTCATAAACCACGCACCTGCTTCTTTATTGATGCTTTTATGTCATGTTAGATATAATTTTCTTGAATTTATTGATGAACTGCGTTATAGTAAATGTATAGAAAACGTGTACAATATATCACATACGCTTGTATGTAAAATACCGCCTTACTAAGCCAATAACGGCTTTTATTTTTATAAAAAGGAGGTTGTTTTGTATGAACGGTTTGTATCTAGTTATCATTTCTGCATTAGTTTTCGTACTTGCATACCGTTTTTACGGCGCATTTATTGCTGCCAAAGTACTTACGGTCAATCAGTACAAAGTCACGCCGGCATTTCGCTTTGAAGACGGCCACGACTATGTTCCTACGAACAAATACGTCGTATTCGGTCATCATTTTGCAGCTATCGCCGGCGCAGGTCCTCTGGTAGGCCCTGTCATCGCTGCACAGTTCGGGTATTTGCCCGGCGCCTTATGGATTCTCATCGGCGGCGTATTAGCCGGTGCTGTCCATGATATGGTTATTTTATTTGCCTCGATGCGCTACGACGGCAAATCCATTGCCGAAATCGCCAAGGCGCAAATCGGCGACAAAGTCGGATTGGCTACGTCTTTTGCGGTGCTGTTCCTCAACATTTTAGCCATGGCCGGCATGGCCGTCGTTATCGTCAATGCCCTTCATGACAGCCCATGGGGTACGTTTACGATTGGCATGACCATTCCTATCGCTATTTTTATCGGCTTGTACCTGCAGTTTTTACGTCCCGGAAAAATCCAGGAAGCAACGATTATCGGCGTGGCACTGACGCTGCTGGCCGTCGTTCTTGGCCCATCAGTTGCTGCTTCACCGACACTGTCCCCGTTCTTTACCATCAGTGCCCAAGGCATTGGCATCGCACTGATTATTTACGGCTTTGTGGCAGCTGCTCTTCCGGTTTGGCTGCTGCTGGCTCCTCGTGATTATTTATCCACCTATATGAAAATCGGTACTATCGGCGCGTTGGCACTGGGCATTATTATCGTCGGTCCGATGATTTCCATGCCGGCAGTCACCCAATTCTGTGCCGGCGGCGGCCCGGTTATTACCGGTCCGGTATTGCCGTATATCTTCATCACCATTGCCTGCGGTGCCGTTTCCGGCTTCCACTGCATGATTTCCACCGGTACTACACCTAAAATGCTGATGAATGAACGCTCGATTCTCCCGGTTGGTTATGGTGCGATGCTCACGGAATCCTTTGTTGGCATGATGGCGTTAATCGCAGCCTGCGCTCTGCAGCCTGCCGATTACTTTGCTATCAACTCTTCTGCCGCTCATTTCCAGGCATTAGGCATGCAGGTTGTCGATTTGCCTACGCTGAATCAAATGGTCGGTGAAAATGTTGCCCATCGTCCCGGCGGTGCCGTTTCCTTGGCTGTCGGCATGGCACACATCTTCTCCCGCATCCCCGGACTCGACCACCTGATGAATTACTGGTATCATTTCTGCATCATGTTTGAAGCCCTCTTTATCATGACCATTATCGATGCCGGTACGCGTGTCGGCCGCTATATGCTGCAGGAATTAATCGGCCGTGTATGGCCTAAATTCGGCGATCCCCATTGGACCCCCGGCGGCATTATTGCTTCTGCCATTATCTCCGGTGCATGGGGCTACATCGTACTGCAGGGCAACTTGTCCACCATTTGGCCAATCTTTGGCGTATCCAATCAGCTGCTCGCTATCATTACCCTGTCTATTTCTACAGTCGTTATCTGCAGCATGGGCAAAGCCCGCTACGCTTGGGTTACCGTCATTCCTTGGGTATTCCTGACTGTCGTTATCTTCTGGGCTGATTATCTCAACATGTTTAACATCTATCTGCCCAAAGGTGAAATACTCCTCTTTGCCGTATCAGCCATTATGGCCATTCTTGTTATTATCGTCAGCGTGGCTTCTGTTCGCAAATGCCTGTACCTGGCTAAAACAGTTCCGCCCAGCTATGCTACCAGCGAAACCGTAGAAGCAGAAGAATTGCAGCATTTGAATGCACTTTGCCAGCAAGATGACGAAGAAGGCATGAAAGCAAAGAAATTTAAAGAATTAACGATTTCCAACCATTAGTATCTTTGGAAACACAGCAAAGCGATTCCCGCAGTATCGTGTGGGAATCGCTTTTTTACAACTATTTTCGTGATTATGTTAAAATTATAAAACGTTTAACCGATTTGTGTAACGTTTAACCCCGAAGAAAGTTAAAATTTTTTACAAAAAGTTGTTGACAAGATCATTCTAATTGCGTACAATATGTTCAAGCTTCACGACAGAAGCGAATGCAAATAATTCGTAAATCTAATGACGGGAGAAAGTAGTTTGCCTGTATCATACCAGAGAGTCGGCGGTTGGTGTGAGCCGATATATACAGTCTGATGAAGCTCCTCCCCGAAGAGCGGTGCTGAATACATGATGTAGGCACTGACGGGATTTCCCCGTTACAGGAAACGCGTATGTTAGTACGTTGTAGAGAGCCTGCAGGCAGCAATGCCGCAGGAATCAGGGTGGTAACGCGGAGTATATCCGTCCCTCAGTACAAGAGGGACGGATTTTTTTATTGCCCTCTTGAGACAATCTCCTGCAACCAACGCATTTTCAACCCCATATTTTTAATTTTTAAGGAGAGATGTATCATGGCAAAAGTATTTTATGAACAAGACGTAAACTGGGATGTAATGAACGGCAAAAAAATCGCAATTATTGGCTACGGCAGCCAGGGACATGCCCATGCATTGAATTTAAAAGAAAGCGGCGTCGATGTCGTCGTCGGTTTGTATAAAGGCAGCAAATCTATTGAAAAAGCCAAAGCTGCTGGCCTCGAAGTTAAATCTGTCGGCGAAGCAGTTGCCGAAGCAGACATCACAATGATTTTGATTCCGGATGAAAAACAAGCCGATGTCTATAAAACAGAAATCGCGCCGAATTTGAAATCCGGCAGTGCCTTAGCCTTTGCTCATGGCTTCAATATTCATTTCAAACAAATCGTGCCGCCGGCTGATGTCGACGTATTCATGGTCGCACCAAAAGGCCCGGGCCACCTCGTTCGCCGTACATTCACCGAAGGCGGCGGCGTACCGGATGTATTTGCTGTCGAACAAGACGCTACGGGCAAATGCTTTGATATTGCCTTGGCATATGCCCGCGGCATTGGCGGCGCTCGTGCCGGTGTCATCCAGACGACATTCCAAGAAGAAACGGAAACAGACCTCTTTGGTGAACAGGCAGTCCTCTGCGGCGGCATTTGCCAGCTCATCACCAACGGCTTCGAAACATTGTGTGAAGCAGGCTATCAGCCGGAAATCGCATATTTTGAAACGTTCCACGAAATGAAGCTCATCGTTGACCTCATGTATGAAGGCGGCATGGCCAAGATGCGCAAATCCATCAGCGACACAGCTGAATATGGCGACTACACCGCTGGTCCTCGCGTTATAACACAAGACTCCAAAAAAGCTATGAAACAAGTTTTGAGCGATATTCAGGACGGCACGTTTGCCAAAGACTGGCTCCTGGAAAACAAAGCCGGCGGCCGTGCTCACTTCTTGGCAATGCGCCGAAACCATGCAGAACATCCGATTGAAAAAGTCGGTGCCAAACTGCGTGACATGATGCCGTGGCTCCACAATAACGACCAGAACGATTAATTTACTAACGAATACGCATAGAGGGGATGGCCGCATCCATCAGCCATCCTTTGCCGTATTCACCCAGTGTATGCAAAGAGGTGAAGTTTACATGAAAATGACAGGTGCGCAGGCTGTACTGGAAAGTTTAAAAAAAGAAGGTGTGGATGTCGTTTTTGGCTATCCCGGCGGTGCGATTTTGCCATTATATGAAGAGTTTTATAAAGCCAATTTCAGACATATTCTAACCAGCCACGAACAAGGTGCTGTACATGCTGCTGACGGCTACGCGCGTATTACCGGCAAGCCCGGTGTCTGCGTCGCTACGTCCGGTCCCGGTATCTGCAACATGGTTACGGGCATTGCCACTGCCAACATGGACTCCATCCCTATGATTATCATCAGCGGTCAGGTTCCTACCAGTCTCATCGGCCGCGATGCCTTCCAAGAAGCCGATATTTCCGGCATTACCACACCGATTACCAAGCACAATTATTTAGTCAAACATGCCGCAGATATTCCCCGCGTCATGAAAGAAGCATTCTACATCGCATCTACAGGCCGTCCCGGTCCGGTGCTGGTCGATATTGCCAAAGATGCCTTGGAGGCAGAAATCGACTATGCCTATCCCCAGGACGTGTATCTTCCCGGATATACTGTAGAAACGACAGGACAAGCCTTTATGATTGACAAAGCAATAGCTGCGCTGGATCAGAGCGAACGTCCCGTTTTGTTGGTCGGCGGCGGCGTCGTCTTATCCGAAACAACGGCTCCGCTGTTGGATTTCATCCAAACGACGCAGATTCCCATTGTAACGACCTTGATGGGAAAAGGTGCCGTTCCCGATTCACTGCCCACACATTTGGGCATGGGCGGTATGCACGGCTCTTACGCTGCCAATATGGCGATTTCAGAATGCGACCTGCTTATTGCAGTCGGCGCCCGTTTCGACGAACGGCTGACCAGTAAAGCCGATGTGTTTGCACCGCATGCACAAATCATTCATTTTGAAATTGACGATGTAGAAATCGACAAAATTATCGACATTGACCTCGGCATCAAAGGCGATTTACGTTGGTCTTTACCCATCTTTTCACAAAAAGCACGGGAAAGCACCTGTTCGTATGCAGCACAGTTTGCCTCTTGGCGTACCCACATTAGCGAGCTAAAAAAGGCACACCCATTTTCCACGGTAAAACATTCTGATTATATTTCACCGCAGGAAATCTTTGAAACGGTCAACACGTTGACACCGTCTGATACAGCCGTCGTTACCGATGTAGGCCAGCATCAGATGTGGGCCGCGCAGTTCGTGGATACCCAGCTTCCCCGTCATTTTATTACGTCCGGCGGGCTGGGAACGATGGGCTTTGGCCTGCCTGCCGCTATGGGCGTCAAAGTTGCCTGTCCCCAAAAAACAGTCGTCCTCTTTACAGGAGACGGCAGTATTTTGATGAACTGCCAAGAATTTGCTACATTAGCAGAACATCACATTGCCGTCAAAGTCATTGTCCTGCACAACGATGTACTGGGCATGATTGTACAGCTGCAGGATTTCTTTTACAACAAGCATTATTCCCAGTGCCGCTTGTACAAAGGAAAAAATCTGCCCATGCTTGCAGAATCCTTGGGCGTCAAGGGCTATACCATCAACACGGTGGAAGAACTGCACATCATACTGCCGGACGCATTGGCCTATAACGGCCCTGCGTTAATCGATATCCGCATTTCCAAAGACGACCGCGTATATCCTACCGTGCCCGGCGGCCAACCGTTAAGCCATATGATATTAGGAGATGATGCGTCATGAGAAAACAACATTTAGCTATTTTGACAGACAACAAGCCCGGCGTCTTGACGCATATTGCCGGCCTGATCAGCCGCAAGGCCATCAACATTGAGTCCCTGACAGCAGGCTACACAGAAGAACCGCGTGTCACCCGCTTCAACATTGTCATCAGCATTGAAGATGACAAAGAGCTGAAACAGACCATCAGCCAGCTGGCCAAACTCATTGATGTCATCAAAATTGTCAATTTGGATGACGCTCCGTTTATCAGCTACGAATTGGCTATGATTAAAGTTCGCTATGACACGCCGCAGATTCGCGACGAGCTGGCCAGTATTGCCAACCTCTTTCACGCCAAAGTCGTCGATGTCAATCTAAATTCACTCATCATGCGCGTCACGGGCCGTGAAGACCACGTCGATGCCTTGATTCAAGTACTGACTCCCTATGAGATACTGGAAATTGCCCGTACAGGGACTGTTTCCTTATCCCGTGGCCTTATCCCTGTAAAGGCCATGTAATACACACCAAGCCATGCAGCTATCCCCGCTGCATGGCTTCTTTTGGGTTTGTGCTATAATAGGAAAATACACTAGTTATTTCAAGGAGTGATACATCATGTCTGATTCTGTTTGTAATGACTGTCCCCGCCGCTGCGGCGTCGTCCGCCGTGCAGTCTATACACCGCATACTCCCATGCCGGGATACTGTCATACGTCACTGCAGCCTGTCGTCGCCAGAGCTGCCCTGCATCAGTGGGAAGAGCCCTGTATTAGCGGCAGCCGCGGCAGCGGCACCGTCTTTTTTACGAGCTGCAATCTTCGCTGCTGCTTCTGCCAAAACGCCGTCATCAGCAGCGGCAGCCAGGGCATTCCCATTACGGTCGAACGGCTGCGTGAAATCTATACCGAACTCATCGCCCAGGGAGCGCATAATATCAACCTCGTCACGCCTACGCCGTACACGCAGGCAATCTTGAAAAGCTTGGAACAGCCCCTTCCTGTTCCTGTCGTTTACAACTGCGGCGGCTATGAATCTACAGAAACGATTGACGCCCTAAAAGGGAAAGTCCAAATCTACCTGCCTGACCTCAAATACATGGATTCTTCGTTAGCTGCTGCCTATAGTGCCGCCAAAGATTATCCGGACGTCGCCGCAAAAGCCATTTTGCGTATGTATGAACAAGTCGGCCCGTATCAGCTCGACGAAGACGGCATGCTGCAGTCCGGCGTAGTAATACGCCACCTGATTTTGCCCGGCTGCATCGACAACACAAAAGCCGTCATCGACTGGGTTCGTTCCCATTTCGATGACGGCCAAGTATTGTTCAGCCTCATGCGGCAATACGTTCCCTGCGGCACGGCGGCACAGCATCCGGAAATCAATCGCCCCCTGACGGACGAAGAATACGACGAAGCCGAACAATACCTCTTTGACAGCGGTATCGAAGACGGCTTCGTGCAGGAAAAAGACAGTGTCAGCAGTGCCTTCATCCCCAGTTTCCAAGGCGAAGGCATTCTGCCGCAGTAATTAATCTTCTATATCAAAAATTTTACCGGGATTCAAAATCATATGCGGATCAAAGGCTTTTTTTACAGCTTTCATCAAAGCCAACGCTCCCCGATCGGTATATTTGGCAAACAACGCTTTGCGCTTTTGGCCAATCCCGTGTTCCCCGGAAATTCTGCCGCCTAATTCGTAGACTGCCCGGCAGGCTGCGTCTTCAAAGGCGGCTATTTTGGTGTCTTCTTCTGCAGCGGTAAAGCCGCGGCGCAGGACATCCAAATGCAGGTTGCCGTCACCGGCATGGCTGACGCCGCGAAAATGCACGCCCTGCTGGCTGCCGATTTGTTCCAATCGCTGCAGCAAAGCAAGCAGCTGATCCGGCGGCACGACGTAATCTTCCATGGCAGCGACAGGACATTCGGCTGCTGATGCTTCTGTAAAAGCAATGCGCGCTTTCCATACTTTAGCGGCATCGGCGGCAAACACTTCCAGCGCACCGTGGGCACGGCATACTTCATCGACAGCCACACAGTCATCCTCTACGGCTTCTTCTGTTTTGCCGTCTAGCTGGATAATCATATAGTTGCCGTTGTCCGAGTACGGCTGTTTTTCATCCAAATACTGTTCTACGACGCGAATCACTTCATTGTCCATGCATTCCAGACAAGTCGGCGTAATCCCAGCCTGCGGCAGTGCCGTCACCAGCGACAGTGCCTGGTCCAACGTCGGAAACACAGCCAAAATATCCATCGTATATTTCGGAAGCGGCACCAGTTTGAGCGTCAGCTTGGTAATAATGCCCAGCGTACCTTCCGAGCCGATAATAATTTTTTCCAAGGGATAGCCGGCTGTCACTTTTTTCAAGCGGCTGCCAAAATGCGCGATGTCTCCCGTCGGCGTGACGACTTCGATACTGTATATCTGGTCGCGCGTCGTGCCGTATTTGACAGCTCGGTTGCCGCCTGCATTGGTAGCGGCATTACCGCCGATAAAGCAGCTGTCGCCGCTGCACGGGTCTCCGGCATACAACAGTCCTTTTTCTTTTGCCATCGCCTGCAGCTGTGCCGTAATAACGCCCGGTTCAACGACCATATACATCTTATCGGCGTCAAATTCCAAAATCCGATTCATGCGTTCCGTACTCAGCACGATACCGCCCCATTTGTTGACCACAGCGCCAAACTCCAGCCCTGTTCCGGCACCGCGGGGAATTACCGGTATTAACGCTTCATTCGCCAATTTCATGACAGCAGCTACTTCTTCCGTCGTTTTCGGCAGTACGACGACTTCCGGCATTTTTTCATATTCCTTGCCTACGCCTTCATCGCTGGCATAGGGAATGCGCTTATCCGTGTCTGTATATACATATTTTTCTCCCACTATCTGCCGCAGTGCCTGTATCGTATCTTCCTGCACATGCTGATACTTTATCATCCTTTATTCCTCCCCATCTGTTACATATTTATTATTATATCATATATATACGTTTCTTCTTTGTTCCTTTTTTATGTAAAATGTATAGAAAAGAAATCATTTTCATAGGTATGGTGGTGGTTTTATGGTACAATACATGTAAGAAAACACAATTATTCCATATATACTATACTAAAAAAGAAGGTATCCTATGTATTATGCTCTTGTACTCGCCTTTCTCTTAGCATTCAGTCTGCTGCCGCCTGTCTATATCCGCTACGTGCCCTTTCAGACTATCATCGCGCCGCGCACCAAACGCACGCTAATCGGTACGTACAGCGTCATCTTTCTATGCGAATTTTTGGGGATGGGCACGGCGTTTTATACAGATGCACTCGCTCCTACCTGGCTGTTTTGCAAATTCTTTCTGATGTTTGCCTGGATTCCCTATTTTCTTGTCAACCTATGTATTATTCGTCCGTATATTCCCCAGCATATTTTTATTTTGGGCATGCAGTCGATTTACATGATTTCCATGCATACGCTGTCCATGAATATCCTATTATCCTGGGTGCCTGCTTCCCAATTTGATGACTACATCGTCGCTCACGAAGCCTTGTACATCCTGTTGTTTATCCTCTTTTTGCCTATCATACGCTGGTTTTTCCTGAAAATATTTTTACAGCATCAAGCCATTCACCGGCCCTATATCTGGAAATACTGCTGTCTGATTCCCTTTCTGATTTCTGTCAATCAGGGATTTTTTATGGCTTCTCCTTCGCCATTATCTCAGTTGTACATTTGGCCGCGTTTTTTCAATGCCCTAGCCGGTATTACCCTTGCCATGGCTGTCTATCAAGGGATTTCACACCTATCCCAACGGCTGATCATCCACAAGAAAAATATTCTGCTGCAAAACAAGCTGCAGCAGCTCCGTCAATACGCCCGCTCACTGGACGCATCGTATCGGCGCATGTCTGTGCTGCGCCATGACACGCGGCATCAAATCCGCATCCTTTCGGCATTGCTGCAGGAAAAAAATACCGATGAGGCCCTCGCCTTTATTCATACGCTGCAGCAAGAGCTGCCGCCGCATACGGAAAAGAGGCGTCCATCATGATTATTGCTCTGACTGCATTCTTATTTACGATTTCCAAGCTGCCTTCTGTCGCCCTGCACTATTTGGCATTATCTCCCTTTGCTTCAGCAGCAGCCCGCCGCCGCTTACTGTACAGCTATGGCTGTGTTGCCGTCATCGACATTCTGCTGACACAGTATCTCTTTTTCAGCGGCACCTTGTCCTACACGCTGTATTCCTACAAAATACTGGCCGTGACTTGTTGGGTACCCTATTTTCTGTTGACGATTTATACCTTCCGTCCTTTTTGGTTTCAGCATCTCCTCATTTTTAGTCTCTATTCGATTCTCACCATTACCCTGCATACGCTGGCCATGCGGATTTTATTCTTTTTCATTGCACCGGCACAGCATACGGCATATTTTCCCGTACATATCGTCTTGTACATTGGCTTATACGCCTTGGTATTTCCGTTTATCCGCTCCTATTTTCACACGATCTTTATACAGTACCATCACCTCAGTACGCGTTATTTTTGGAAATACACCAGTATATTTGCCTTTGCCCTTTTTATGGACGAAATCTATTTTGTCATGTCTCGTCCCATACAAGGAGCTTTGCCATTTTTCCTTCCCCGTACTGCTATTGCCTTGGCAACTATCCTGTTCTGCCTAAGTATCCGCAAGGGCTTATCGCAAATGGAAGTCGAAATAACCCAATATAAACAGCATGCCACACTGCAGACCGAGCTCAAATCTATGTCACAATACACGACAACGCTGCAGCAGTCACAACAGCAAATTCATCAATTATTGAAAAATAAAAGAAAAACTCTCGCTAGGTTAGAGTCTATGATTGCGGCATCACAGTTTGCAGATGCCTCGACGCTGCTGCAGCAGCTGGATTCTTCTTTTTCACAAACAAAAATTGAACGATTCTGCTTAAACTCTCTGCTGAACGCCACGCTTACCGTTTATATCCAAAAAGCCCGCCAGCTTGGCATCCCCATCACGGCACACGTCGATGTACCGCTTCAAACCACGATGGATTCGGATTTGTCCATGGTCTTTGCCAACCTCATCGAAAACGCGATTCATGCCAGCAGGGAACAGCTCCCTTCCCGCCAGCAAATCCAGATTATGTCCAAACAGCAGTCTTTCGGACTGGTACTCTGTATTCAAAACCGCTTTGACAAGCCTGTCCCCTTAGATGCAGACGGCTTTCCCATGACGACCCGCAAAGGACACGGTCTGGGCATGCGTTCCTTGAAACAGTTTCAAGCCAAATACGAAGCAACCATTCTCTGTACACAGGAAAACGGCTGGTTCAAAACCTATTTGCAAGTGCCGCATGTCGTTAATACCCCCCCCCTGTTATGGATGAGTTCTCTGATTCCTAACCGAATATCTGCATGCACATACCCCCTTTACCAACATGCCGTAAAGGGGGTATCTGTTTCATAGGGAGTGTCTTTTATCTTATTGTTGTTTTTTTGTTATGCTTTTTCATGAGCCGCCAAGGCTTTGAGTTCCGGTTTGAATTCTTCTACCAGTTTGGCTTCTGCCTTCGCTCCTTTTTGCAGGGCTTTGTAAATAATCGCAGCCATTTCGTATCGGGTCATCGTCCGTTCGCCATGATACTTACCGTCTTCATAGCCCTGAATGATGTCGTTGCCGGCAAGGCGTGACACGGCTTCATATGCCCAGTGGTTATCCGGTACATCCGGGAAATCCTTGGACATATTCGGATTGATAACCGAAAGGAGTGCATCCATCTGTGCCTGCAGTGTATCTACTTGGGATTTGAGCTGTTTGTTTTGTTCTGCCGCATCGGCAAGTGCTTTGTTTTTCTGCTTATTGCCGCCGCTTCCCAAGCGGAAGGATATGCCGCCGCCGACCATGTTGTCATTCGACCCAATCGTCGAAGATACGTTAAACATCACATCTTCGTTCGGCCGATAGAAAACACCCATTGCCGTAGCTGTTTTATTGCGGTAGTTGCCTACGCCGACTGCCACATTCAACTTGGAATCGGCGTCAAATTCCATTGGATGCAGGTTGGCAATAGCCGCCGCATTGGCACCTACTTCATTGATACGGGAGTCAAACTGTTCTATCCGGCGATTCGTCGCAAAGAGCTGTGACCCATTGACCGCATCCGTACTGGTTTCAGAAATTTCGCCAGCACCTACGTTGCGGATGACTTGTCCATTGGCATTGATGCCATTGCTATCAATGTATGTATTGTTGCCGACTTTGTAGGAGTTTGCCGTCACATCGCCCGTAATGGTCGCGTTACCACCAACACTGAGGTCCTTTGCAACAGTCACCGAATCTTGGAAAGTTGCTTCTTTCGTCACAGTCAAAGTACCCTCAACAGTTGCATTATTGGTCACATGTAAATCCTTAGTCGTAGTAGTACCTTTCACGGTAAGGTCTTTCTTCACCGTAGCATTGTTTTCCATGGTCACGTCACCTTTGAGTGTCGAAGTACCAGTGACTTCCAAAGAGCCCGTAGTGGTCTTACCTGTGATGTTCGCATTACCTTTGACGCCCAAGTCTTTCATCACCTCGGCATAATCCATAGTCACTTGACCAGTGGTGATAGTATTGCCTTTGATCGTGGTATTGGTGAAATTTTCACCTAGGTCTTTTTTAGAGGTCAATGCTGTATTCGCTTCTGTATGTGTGAAAGTTGTACCATTTGCATCGGCAGTCATCTTAGAACCACCTACTTGATTGGTAATACTGATTCCTGCTGTATTAGTAATGGCATCTGTTGCGTTATTGATGATATCTTTGCCACCCATAGCAATCGTACCGTTGTTGGAAGCGATAGTTACATTGTTCTTATCCTGATTAATCACCGTAGCATTAGTTCCATCACTCACAGCAGAAGTAATACTACCTTTCTTCTGATTGATGGTAGAAATATTGCCACTCGTATCAGCAACAGAAGAATCGATAGATACACTGCCATCAGCATTGCCATGAATACCGCTCACACCAGTTTCGGTGCCATTGGTTACAGAGCCAGCCAGATTGGATTTGTCCTGGATTGTAGAGGATTTGTTGGTGCCATCAGTGATTTCTGTAGAAGTGGCTTCTGCAGTCTTGGTTTCGGAATTTTTCAGCGTGCCTTTCGTCAACGTATCTTTTGCTTCATTAGCTCCTCTGATATATTCACCTTTTTCACCAGTTCCTTTGATCGTAACTTCTGTCGTCGTTTTACCTGCTACTTTCGTTTCCTTATTGGTACCATAGGCATTATCGATGGTGTCAATCATGCCGCTAGAGGCATTGCGATTGATATCGGTCGCCGTGGTGGTCTGGGTACCGCTGACAGTAGTGGTCTGATCGCCAGTCACATTGGTTTCCTGCCCGCCGTTGAAGTTTTCTGTCACTTTGCCAGTTACAGTTTCAGTCTTCGTGCCAGTCACTTCATGAAGTTCATCGCCGCCTACTGTAGTAGTGAGGTTCTTCTTGTAGTCTTCTGTCACATCTCCTTCTACGGTAGTAGACTGATTGCCTTTGACCGTATGACTTTCATCGTTTTCGATAGTGGTAGTTAATTTTCCATACGATTCTTTTGCTTCGCCAGTGACAGTGGTATCCATGGTAGCAGAACTGTTCTTGATATTACCACTAGCAATGTTTTCGATATCCTTGGCATCGTTTTTGATGGTTCCGTCTTTCGCAGTATTAGTAATATCGAGTGCTGTCTGCAAAGAGGAAGTCTCATAAGTGCCATTGGTAAGCTTTCTTTCAGAAGAATCCAAATTGTCCTGAGTTTTATTGGTTTTTGTTCCATCTGTCAGCAATTTAGCTGATGCATTGGCCGCATCTTGAGAAACATTATAATTGGTCCCATCAGTCAAAGCGGTCTGCAACATATCCTTTGTCTGAGTAACTTTGGAACTGGTAGATTCTCCTTTGCCCACTTCAGAAGTAATCTGATTGCCTTTCTGAATGACTTCCGATTCTCCATCGGCAGATTTCACATTACCCATAATCGCATCGATACGCTGGCGGAAGCTGGAACCATTAGTGCCACCAGTTGCGTCCTTCACAGAGCTGCCAACTTCATCAGCCTTCACATCAAAAGAACCGGTTGTTGTGCCATTAGAAGCCGAAGCAGTTACCCCTTCGCCAGCCTTGACATCCAAATCAGCCGTATTGGTTCCATCTTTATCAGATACTTTCAGTTCATTGGATTCCACACGCCCTGTAGTCAGCTTGTTTCCAGAAATATTGGTATCTGTCGGTGCATCTGCTGCATCACTGAAAGCAATAGAACCGGTCTTGGTAAATGTGGTACCTTTTCCATTTTCCGTTGTCACACTAGAATCACCAGCTGTATCGGTAATCTTACCGCTTGTCATTTCACGAGACGTATCTGTTCCTACAGAATCCTTGATACTGCTGATATCCGTAATGCGAGTGTTACTCCCGACTTTGTCTGTAATCTTTTGTCCAGCTTCATTGGTAATTTCATTGGTTGCCTTATTTTCGATGTCTTTGGCATCATTCTTGATCGTCCCAGATTTAGCCGTATTGGTGATATCGGTTGTGGTCATTTCAGATTTAGTTTCCTTGCCATCTTTACCAATCACCGATTCTGCGAGACGATTTCCTTCCTGCTTGGTATAGCTCTTATTGCCATCCTTATCTTTTGCATAACCATAATTTCCCTTGGCATCCTGCCGAGTGGAAGAAGTGTTTTTATCTGCATCAGTCAAGGTATTTGTTGTATCCGTAGCAGTTTGAGTGAACTCATTGGTATTTTTATTATCTTTGTCAGCCAATGTATTCTTAGTTTCCGTGCTGGTCTGGGTAAAGGTATTGTTATTGCCTTTGGAATCTTTCGCAATATTTTCTACGCCATTAGCGGTCACATTGGAAGTTGCTTCTTTCCAATCTGTGGAATCCCCTTCTTTAGCATGATTGAACGTGCCTTTTTCATTATGAGTAAACTGGCTTTCTGTAGTTTTCCCACTTTCTTTCACACTTGCGATATTGGAAATTCCATCGGCTGTGATGGTTGTTGCGCTGTCATGTTTTTTACCATCGGTATCCAATTTATCATTCTTCATGGCAATTTCGCCTACATTCAGCTTGCCATCTACGGTCAAATCTTTTTCTACTTTCACATTTTCTTTAAATGTGGATTCTCCCTTAGCCATAAGCGTTCCATCCAGAATGGTGTTTTTCTTGACTTCTAAATCTCCACCAATGGTTGCATTGCCAGTAGTAGTAATGGTTTCTGCCCCAAGATTTTTCACATCTTTAATATTTCCCTGATTGTCGACTTTGACAACACCTTCAATGGTAGTTTGGGTATCTTCTGTATTGCGTGTAATGCCTCCTGTTCTATCATTAGCTTTTACCAATTCCTCATCCAGTTTGGTCAGATTCTGAGAAATCGACTGTTCTTCTTTTACATGAGTTGTTCTTGTATTATCAATAGATCCAATTTTGGTATTAATCGCTGTATCAGCAGCTTCACGTTCATTCTTTTCAGTATCGATTCTTGTGCCAAGTGCAGTATCTGCCTCAGTACGTGCCGTCACTTCGTTAGTCAAATCAGTTTTCAGTTTATCTATAGCGGTTTTATTAGATGCGATATTGGTCTTATTTTCATCAATAGCAGTCTTATTCGCATCAATTCGTCCAGATAATTCTGCATCTTTTGTCTTGAGGTTATTAATATCTGATTGAGCAGTAGTAACCTGTCCCTTAATCGTTGTAATATCAGCAGTATTAGTACCAATTTTACCTTCCAGTTCTGTATCTTTAGTTTTTAAATCTGTAATGTTACTCTTTGCAGTTGCCACGTCAGCCTGTAAATTGTCAATATCGGATTCCGCTGCAGCTAATCTTCCAGAATGGTCAGTCAATGTTGCATCTATTGTTGTTGCCTTAGTTTCTAATGCACCAATTCTCGTAGTATTGGCAGTAATCTTTCCCTCTAATTCCGTTTTGGTCGAAGTAATTTTTCCTTCTAATTCAGTCTTTGTATTAGTTAAACTTTCATTAGTAGCAAACTTGCCATCCGCTTCAGTTTTGGTATATGTATTTCCAACAGCAGTCTGTAACGCTTCCACCGTTGTTTGATCTGCTTTTTTTGCCACATCCGTCTTTAATGTCCCAATATCGGTGGTATTAGTTCCCACGCTAGTTTTCAAATTCCCAATATCGGTCGTATTACTTACTACATCAGTCTTTAACTGTCCAATATCTGTTGTATTGGTTCCGACACTAGTTTTTAAATTGCCAATTTCCGTTGTGTTACTTGCCACATCAGTCTTTAGTTTTCCAATATCCGTTGTATTGGTTCCAACACTAGTTTTCAAATTGCCGATATCTGTTGTATTGCTTGCTACATCAGTCTTCTTTGCATAAGTCTCCTCTGCAGTTGTTTTATCCAACTTATCATTTTGTAATAACTGAATGTTATTTTTATTAGTTTCAATATTCGTTGTATTCGTGGTCACAGTAGTTGCATCTGCTTTTGTAGCTAATGCATCTTTAGTGGCAAAAGCTTTATCTGCACCATCTTTTGTATATACTTCCTGATATGTAGTATTAGAACTTTCATCTACATGTACTGTATCCGCAGCCCCTACATTCACAAAGCCTCCACACATAATGGCAGAAGCTACCGCCAAGGTAAGCAAGACTTTTTTCCCTGTTTTGCTTTTTTCTGAGCCTGTCGATGATTTGGTATTGGCTTTGGCAAATTCTGAGGTGACGACGTAGCAGTTCCGTACTTTACTATAGATGACTTTAAATATTTTATTCATAGAGACACTTCCCTTCGCTTGTATTTATAACAGTATGCACTAATCCAAATGGCAGACCACTTGGGTGGTCTTATGGTGATGATAGTTTCATCTGATTTTATTTTTATTGAGAAAAGATATAACGGAAATAATCTTCTTGAAACTGACGGTATTTTCGCTTGGCAATCGGAATTTCTTTCCCTTGTATTTCGATATAATTGCTTTTGATGACGTGAATTGCTTTTTGGTTGACGATGAATCCTTTGCCCGGCGATACAAACTGTCCCGGCGTGATACATTCCAGTGTGTTGAGCAGCGAGGTCAGCGACTGTCTGGAGTCCAAGAATGTGCCATCTGTCAGAAATACACGCTGAACATGACCATCGCTTTCTACGTAGGCAATATGGTCTACTTCTTCAATCTGAATGCCGCAGCCGACGAGGCGGAAAATAATTTTACCGCTGTGGCACTGCTTAATTTTTTCGATTGCTCTGTCCATCGCTCCGTCAAACAGTTCCTGCCGCACGGGCTTGACTAAGTAGTGAATGGCTTTGAGCGCAAAGGCTTCGACAGCAAATTCATCGCTAGTCGTCAAAAAGATGATTTCAGCATGGTATTTCTTTTCCCTCATTTCATTGGCAACTTCTGTTCCCAACATGCCGGGCATGCAGACATCCAACAGTACAAGGTCATAGTTTTGTTTGTCCAATTCTTCCAAGAAGGTAAACGCGTTCGTATACTCTGTGAAGACTGCCGTTTCCTGATGCCGTTGGATATAATCTTCTGCCAGCTTCCGTACTTCGCTAATCTGTTGTATCTGGTCATCACAAATCGCAATCCGCAGCATGATAAGCTCCTCCTTTCTGTCTTTTATGCTAAGACATTTGTTTTCTTGCTTGTATTATATCGAATATTCACAAGGTATAGAAAAAAAGTGCATAAGTGGTACGTTTTTTTACACAAGCGGGAAGTTAGCACCTATCATCTCCTTTCTCTGAATAAAAAATAGTAAGATATGATGAAATACTGTTTATCTTTTTATCATTACAGCTCAATTCTTTCCTAAAAAAATTAGGCATACTATCATCATTCCCTTCCTGCCCAAAGGTGATGTATACTATGCCTATATCTATTATATAGAAAAATACCTGTCTTGGAAAGAAGCCCCGTTCCCTTTTCAAGATGAAAAATAGGAAAAGGTTGGCAAAAGACTGATTTTCTATTGACGCACCCAGCAAACATATGTTGCGATTGTTTTGTAAGGTCATGGTGCCCGAACAGTAGGTAACAGGACACAGTAAGGAACGGTTTAGTTCATCACAGAGTATACTCGAGATATTTTTGTTATCTCTATATATGTTCTGTGATTTTTTTTATGATATAATAATAAGGAGATGAGAGTATGTCTGTTTCATTTGACGAACTTACAATTACCAATGATTTTCTCTTCAAAAAAGTCATGCAAAACAAGCGCATCTGCAAACATCTCATTGAAGAAATTCTCCAAATTCGTATTGAAACGCTAACCTTTGTTGAACTGGAAAAATCCATCGACATTTACCATGGCAGTCATGGCATTCGCCTGGATATTACAGCCCATGATGAATGCCACACACGCTACAACATTGAAATGCAGGCGTCGGATATCATCAATCAAGACACAGGCTTATCTGTTCTGCCTAAGCGTACGCGCTATTATCAGGCTATGCTGGATATGGATTTACTGAAAAAAGGACAGCCTTATGACATGCTCAATCCTACATATATCATTTTTATCTGCAATTTTGACCTGTTCGGCAAAGGACTGTATTCATACACATTCCAAAAGAAATGCAGGGAAGATGTATTATTGACACTTCCTGACGACACTACCATCTTATTTCTCAATGCCGCAGGTACACATGGTGAAGCAACACCGCACACAAAAAGTTTTCTAACGTACGTCCACGAACACATCGTAACCGATGCATTCACTGACGAAATCAACACAGAAATTTTAAAAATCAAATGTGACGAAAAGATACGAGGTGAGTTTATGCATTTCGAATTATTACTGCACGATAAAAAAGAAGAAGGTCGTCGTGAAGGGCGTTTGGAAGATATTAAAACGTTAATGGAAAGTCTAAATCTTTCTATTGAAAATGCTATGACTGCACTCAAAATACCATCTTCACAATGGGATTATTATAAAAAACAGATTTTGTCTTCTTCATCATCACAATAATAAAAGTACAACTATAAAGCGACCAAAACGCCGTCAGCTATATGAAACACACAAAAACAAAGGACTGCTGCATGAAGTATGTTTTACTTGATGCACAGTCCTTTGTTTTTTATGATATTGCGTTGTTTTTCAGTCTGAATTTATAAGAACAAATGCCGAATCCAAGGCACGAAGACAGGCTGATAGACAAACCGGAATACGGCAAATACGACGAGCCCGATAGTGCCGCCGACGATGGCACCGTTGATACGAATCCATGCCAAGTCTTCGCCTACTTTGCTTTCCAGGAAATGATTGAATTTTTGTTTATCAAATCCGGACAATACGTCACGCACGGCTACGGCAATCAAGGAATGTTCGTGTTCCAAGATGACGTTGCAGGCTCGGCGGATTTGTTCATCCAGCCATTCTTTGATTTCCGGATGGCTGCTGCAGTATTTTAGATAATGGAGAAATTGTTCTTCCAATAAGTCTTTTAATTCTTCTTTTCCTGCGTCGCCTTTGGTGAAGTAGTCTTTGGCAGAACGCTGGGTGGCATTGAGCCATTGTTCTATCGGCAGGGAAGCAACAAATTGGTCCTGCCAGTTTTGTACGCCGTATGCCAGCTGGCCGTTCATAGAATACAAAAACAGTTCCAGCTTGCGGCACAGCCATTCCCGCTGTTCGCCTTCGGCATGTTCCCATTGTTCCAGCCACTGCAAAATGCCCATTTTGATGTCTTTGGCAATTTTGCGGGTATCGACAATGCCGACAAATTTTTGCAGCGTAATGATAGAAACGGTAGAATGTTTGGATTCTTCAATCCACTGCTGAATCAGTTTGTCCAGTACGTCATCAAAATCATCACTCTGGACGATTTCTTTTCCCAGTCCCACAGCATCATTAAACATATTGCTGTTGGGATCTTCCAGCAATGAAATCAAACGGTCTTGGAAAAAGCTGACCAACGGTTGCTGCCGCAGGTATTTGCGGATATGCGACGCGATGGAATCCTGCGTCGCCCCCTGCTGGGCATACCGATACGCCCGCTGGGCAATTTCATACAAGAGCGAACGGAATCGTTCTCTGCCGCTGGGGCCGCGCAGCCAATCTATCAGTTTGTCCATAAAAGAAATCTGGTAGAGTTTTTCCTGCCACATATCCGGCTGCAGTAATTTTTCGGAAATAATCCGCGTCATGCTGTCGATAATCTGATTGCGGTTGCGGTATACCAATTCGGTATGGTACGGAAAGCCCAACGGCTTGTCAAATAATGCCGTTACGGCAAACCAGTCGGCAATACTGCCAATCAGTGCCGATTGGATAACGAAAAATAGGAGTTCTTCCCATACACTAACGTCATGTGTGTACCACCACCAAAAAATCAGCACAAAACAGAAGAAGGACAAGCCTAAAATGGCATTGGCACGCTGTCTATAGGTCATGCTACACACCTCCTTTGACGGCATACATGATCAGGTAGATCACCGTGCCCAGCACAGCCCCTACCAGAGAGCCGTTGACACGAATCATCTGCAGGTCATACCACACGCTGTTTTCCAGCTGCTGTGCCAAATACTGGCCGTCGTATTTCATGATTTCCGTTTCTGCTGTTTTGCCGAACCACACTTGCAGCCGTTTGAGTTCCCGCGCTACAAAAGCCAAGGCTGTGCGGTTCATCTGTTCGATTTGGTCCGGGCTTTCGCGCCATGTTTCCAGTTTGCGGATGACGTATTTGGCTGCTGTCGTGCAGACTCGTTTTTGGCGGTCCGGATCCTGGACGTACCGCTGCCAAGCTTCCCGCGTATCCGGGCGGGTAACCAAGCTCTGGTACATACGGTTTTTATAGCTGTCAATCCGATTGCGCCAGTCTTCGTTGAAATTGATTTGTTCGGTCTGCTTCCACAAATACTGCAGAGCCTGCTTGCGCTGCACAGAATCTTCTTTCTTGGCTTCTGCCAGCAGTTCCAATGCTTTTCCCTGCAGTTTTTCGGCGACGACATCGGGACGGAACATTTCACTTTTTAAAATCGGTTTAATGAGCAGTTTAATCATCATATGCCGGTTGGCATACTGCATAACCGATGCTTCATAAATTTCGCCGATGTATTGTTTCATGACATCGCTTTTGACGAGGTTTTCCAAATTCAAAATCATGAAGTCCAAAAAATCTTTGCCCGATTCGCCGCGCAGGCCGATTTTTATGGCTTTACTCATAATCGGTGCCAAATCGATTTTTTCAATGGCGCCGCCGCCCAAGCCGGAAAAGGCTTTGACTACGGTTTTCATATCAATCGTATATAAAAAGGTATTCAAGATTTGGCCAAAAACGCGTTCTGCCGATTGAAACCCTTTTTCGGTATGCAAATATTCCAGCGTTGCACCCAGCACCGGATGATGTTTTAATACATTATACATGTTGGGTACTGTCAGGATTTCACATTCTATCATATGGCGCGCCATCTCAGCAATTCGTTCTTTGCTGTTGGGAATCAAGGCTGTTTTAAACGATATGCCCAGCGGTTTGCGAAACAGTGCCGTGACGGCATACCAGTCTGCCAAGCCCCCAATAAGCGCCGCACTCGCTAAATGCGTCAATAAGCCGCCCCAGAAAAAATCCTGAAACGGATACGCCAGCAACAGAATAATAGCAGCCAGTATCAATATATAATTAGCGATTTGACTGCGCCGCGGCTGTGCCGTCGTCTGTAATTCAGTCATGCTAGTCCTCCTTTAGTTATTCGTATTTATTTTATATCTACGGCATCTCCTTCATGAATAGGAATCCACACAGGCACACTGCCGTGCGCTGCTTTAAATTCGGCAGACGGAGTCCATGGCGTACCAAAATAGTGCATGGGAATCAAACATTTGGTAACTGTCACATCCTGCAAAAAGCCGGTTACACCCCATTCACGGGCCGCTTCCAGCCGCGCATCGACAGGGAAAAACGCAACGTCTACTGTCTGACCTGCTAATTTTTTCATTTCCCGCTGGAAATTATCTTTGGCAACGGCATTATTGGCATCGGTATCGCCCAGCCAATGCCACCAATTTAAATCACCGGCATGGAAAATTTTCAGGCCGTCTGTCTGTACAAGGAAAGAGCCGCCTTCATCTGTAGAGCCATATTGCGTGATGGTTGCATCTTCCATATGTATTGTATCATATAAACGCATAGATTGCATTTTTTTTGTATCCTGGCAGTGAAACCGCACGTCTTTATTGTAAATATAATGACGGGTATGGGCTTCAAATTTGGCAATATCCCGATTGAAATGGTCTTCGTGCCAATGGCTGATAAAAAACCACAACGGTTTGCTGCCTTTCGCGTAGGCGTCTACAATTTTTTTGTCATCTTTATAATAATCAAATACTAATACTTTGGTCGCTGTTTCTACGGCAAAACCACTGTGTGCTAAAAACGAAATACGAATGTCTGACATATATACCTCCTTGAACGGGAATCGTCTTCTTAAATCAGGCTGTCAAGCCATTAGTACATTATACCATCAATGCCCATCATCCTTAAAGACTTTATGACAAATAACCCAAAAATGACGCTGTCTGCTGCATGTACAGAAAAAATGTATCATAAAACAACAAAAAGCTGTTGATTAGGCAGGATACTCTCCAAGAAACAGGAATCGTAAGAGTACATGCTGCCGCACAACAGCTCTTTGTATATACAGTTTTATAGTTGGTCAGCTGCTTGAACTGCCTTTTTTATTTTTGCCGCCAGCCCTTTCATTTTGGCTTTGGGCACAGAACATACGCCCAAGCGAACACCTAAATCGACAGGTGCGCCGAAAATCAATTCTTTCTGCAGCTGCTGGCAGACAGCCGCCGAATCTTTGACAGGAATGGCAATAAAAAATCCGGACTGGAAGGGAACGACGTGCAGGCCGCATTCCTTTGCTTCTTTCATAAAGATAGCTGCCCGTTCTTCAATCAAATCATAAAATGCACGGCGTTCTTTATCTATTTCTTCCTGCAGTGCCTTGTCGCCGCGGACTTTAATCAGCAGTGTCATCGCCGCGCGGTTGATATTAGACCAAGCCGTACGGGCAGAATATTTGGCAACTTCGACAAATTCATCAATCACTTCTTTGCTGGAAGATACGCCTACGAGCGCACCGGCACGCTGTCCATACAGTGTATAGCCTTTGGACATGCTGTAGGCAACCAACACGAAGATGTTTTTAGGCAGGTTGCTGAACTGCTTCATGAATTTCCGTACTTCATTTTTTTCTCCGGCATAGGCAATATACGCAATGTCCACGAGAATTGTAATGCGTTTGCCCTGTTTTTCATGAAAACGGCAGACATCCAATACTTCTGTCCAATCCTGTTCCGATAAGGAAAAGCCCGTCGGATTATTTGCCGGCGTATTTAAGATAATCAGCAGGGAATCCTGCTTGCTCAATACATCGGCGACTGCCGACGAAAAGGATTCAATGTTAAACGCCTGATTGCTGTCCAGCAGCGCAAAGGTTTTCATAGAACGGCCCACTTCATGACTCAAGCCTTCGTAAATGCTCCAGCGCCAATCGGCAACTAAGACACTGTCCCCGATTTCAGAATAGTTGGCAATCGCAATGTGAACAGCTCCGGTGCCGCCGGCAGTCGCAATGGCATCGATATAGCCTTCGGGCCGCTGATCTTCAAAGGTTTCACTAATAGCGGCCTGCCGATACGCATCTAAGCCAACAGGCGGTGCATACGCCGTGAAATCCCGAATAGGCAAACTGCGGTACAGTTTTTCAACGACAGGCAAGCATCCCAATACTTCGTCTTCTCCTGCATAACAGCCAACCGTTGCGTTGATTACTTTATCGGCACCATACGCCGCGATGGCTTTTCGCGCCTCATTTCCTGCAAAAGAAACGACATCATTAATTTTTTTCCCTTCTCTGCTTGCTGCTGCCATTACTGTCATAATACGAATCCCTCCAACAACTCTTTATATCTTTTTGTATCGTTAATGGTTTACATTATACTATGTTCCACTCACGCTGCATATGCTTTATCTTGTAAAATACTGTATACAAAGCAAAAATACTGTATACAAAATATACGCAGTCAGACAGCAGATTGTCAACGGGCTGCCAGCACAATATTTATGGGGTTAGATTGGCAAATTATGTAAAAAAATAACAAAAATTCCTTTTGCAAGGAATTTTTGTCATGATGTATGTGGTGTATCTATATGGGGATTCGGATGCTTTTCTTTTTGGAACAGTTCGCAGCCAGCTCTCGTTACCCCTTTTAAAGCCAGCAACTGTCCAATGATTTCACTCGGTTCGATACGTCGATTGGACCAGATAAGGACTTCCAGCTCGACGGCTGACTCGGCTTCTTCTTCTGATATAACCTGAAATTTTTCTACACGCAGATTTTGTTCCTGTAAAAAAGAGGTCAGCCGCCGGGACTGTCCTACTGTATTTTTCATAAAAATATGCAGTATATATTTCTTGCGGTAGCGAAGGCTGAGTATTTTGTCAAACTGAACAAACACAGCCAATATAATAAGAATCATAAGCGTTCCTGTAACGGCTTCAATGACATAGCCTGCCCCGACAGCCAACCCGATAGCCGCTACAGTCCATAAGCCGGCAGCTGTCGTCAATCCCTGTACATTACGCGCTTTTTGGTTGGCCATAATCGTACCGGCTCCCAAAAAACCTACGCCGGAAATGACCTGCGCCGCAATCCGTTCCGGGTCGGAATTACGGTAGCCGTACATAAAAAATGCATCCATCGCAATATGAATGGATATAATCATGCACAAACAAGATCCTACACAGACCAGCGTATGGGTCCGCAATCCTGCCGCTTTGCTCTGCGCCTGCCGTTCATAGCCAATCAGCGCACCCAAAATCAATGCGACAAACAGCCGAATAATACTGTCTTCTGTCGTAATGACCATTGACCTCACTTCTTTCAATATTTTTTTACGTTTCGTTAAGAAATCTTTATAATTGTATTATAATATATACGAGTGAGAAAACATAGCAAATATTTTTCTTACACTAGCAATCGCATCTCACTCAGAAAGAGGGGTTTGATATGAATAATCGCCTTGTATGTTTAGATATGCTGCGGTCTGCAGCCGTGCTGCTCGGCACACTCGCTGTGATTCTGCATGCATGGACGGCTTTTTATAACTGGTGCAGTTTCATTATACTGCCGGTTTTAGTATGTATCAGTGCCTATTTCAGCGCAGCCGTACTGCGCATTCACACATTTCGCTCATTTTTCAGCGCCAAATGGCTGCGTATTGGCATTCCTTGGCTGATAGCTGCCGTTTTCTTTGCGCCGGAAGAATCTTTTATCACGTACTTGCAGCAAGGCGGCACAGCTGATTTTATCACGTTTTATCTGCAGAACTGGGGCAGCAGTTCATATACTGCCGGTACGCATTGGTTCTTAGGATTTCTTTTGTTCTTGTGTATTGTATTGATGGGACTGAAAAAATGGAACCGACAGCTGCTGCAGCATCGGGTACAGTCCCAGCCAGGGCCGGTTTTCTTTTTCTTTTTTGTCGTACTTTCTACGCTTTTGCTGTATGGAACGGAATGCTTGTCTTCACTGCATATCGCCGGCGTCCATATCCTGCCGCCCCGCGCAGATTGGCTGTGCATCGGCATACTGTATTTTGCGCTGGGCATTTACGCCTTCCGCCATCGCTGGTTTACGGCCAACGGCTATATTCCTCCTGTAGGATGTTTTTTTGCTTTTCTTGTCATCAGCGCAGCGTATGGTATAGTAACGACGTCTTCATTTACTGCCGTGCCTTTCCTGCTGCCGCTGCTGCAAACACTGCATTCTTTGACAGCCGTATTCGGACTGACTGCAGCCTTTCATACATGGGGCCGCATCCAGGCCGATACAGCTCGTGCGGCATCGCGTTTCTCCTATCCATTTTACTTTATCAGCGAACCTATTATCCTTAATGTATTTTATTTTCTTCAGCCTCTGGACATTGCCTATGAGCTTAAAGTATTGCTCGTATTGCTTTTGACAGGAGTGTACAGCAGCCTGCTCTGTAAATATGCCCTGCTCCATCTACCCAGTTTCAAACGCATCATATAGAAAACCAATGCCTATATGATATACATCTTTCTCTGATATATCTATCGCAGCAGCCTGTTTTTATGCTATGATAGGGATGTTACGTCTATTTATTACGAAAGGACAGAAATTACGTTATGGATACATTATTACAACTGATGGAGTCATATGGCTACGGTGCCATGTTTATCGCCATGCTGCTGGAAAACGCCAATATTCCCATTCCCAGTGAAGTCGTGCTCGGATTTGCCGGTTTTCTGATTTCACAGCAGATATTTGATTTTTGGATGACTTTTGTTATTGCCTGCGCAGCCGGCGTAATCGGCTCGATTATCAGCTACTGGCTCGGTTCCTACGGCGGCCGCCCGCTGCTGCTGAAATATGGCAAATACATTTTTTTCAACGAACACAAGTTTACGCTGGCAGAAAACATGTTTAACAAATACGGCGGCGCGGCTGTACTGATTTGCCGCTGTCTTCCCGGCGTCCGCACGTTTATTTCCTTTCCTGCCGGTGTAGCCCGGTACCCCTTTTGGAAGTTTGTAATTTTTACCGTCATTGGCACCATTCCCTGGACACTGCTTTTGGTATGGGCCGGTTCTATCTTGGGCAGTCACTGGCGCGATTTGATTCAGTACAATCATTTCTTCCTCATTGCCGTCGTTGTCATTTGCTTGGTCATCGCAGCAGTTGTTTTTTGGAAACGGCATCAGCGAAACACAGCAAAATAACACGCCGTGTGTTTCAACATATATGTATTTAGGCAGCAATTATTTGCTGCCTTTTTTTGAGATATGGTTCTTTAGCTGCAACGAGTCTGACAGCTGGACAACCGTATCTTCTCCGTATTCATTTATCATTCTTAGGAGGTCTGCTATGAACCGACACCGCATGGTTCTTCTTTTAATCGCTACGGTCTGCTTTCTCTTCCTGCTGGCAGGCAACAGCCTGCTTCCTGTCACTGACCCGGTAGAATCCAATTATGCCCTGACTGCCAAAGAAATGCTTGCATCCGGTGACTGGATTTCCCCGCAAATTTACGGTACATACTGGTATGACAAGCCTATTTTTCTCTACTGGCTTCTCTGTCTTTCCTACTCGGTCTTTGGCGTTACAGATTTTGCCGCCCGCTTGCCCAGTGCTTTGTTTGGAACGCTTTCTGTCGTCATTGCCGCTTGGTACATGCTGCGCCGGTATCAGCGCACTGTGCCGGCACTTTTGCTGGCTGCTATGACAGCCACCTCGCTGGAAGTCTGGGCTGTCAGCCATTCGATTATTACGGACCAAATGCTCTTTGCCTTTACTGCTGCTGCCATGTTTTTTGCTTATATCGGCCTGACTGAAGGAAAAAAGAATTTTGTCATCGCCGCATACGCTGCCGCAGCCTGTGCCGTCTTGACGAAAGGGCCTGTCGGCATCGTCCTTCCCGGCCTGTTTTTATTGGTTTTCATTGCACTGCGCCGTAATACGACGTATCTGAAACGCCTGTTTCCTCCGCTGGGAATCCTTTTATTCTGCATCATTTCGCTGTCTTGGTACGGCACGATGTATGCCCGTCACGGCATGGATTTTGTCAATGGATTCTTCGGACTAAACAACGTCATGCGGGCCACTGTTTCCGAGCATCCTGAATTTAATGTTTGGTATTACTATCTCGTTCTCATTCCCTTTAGTCTGCTGCCTTGGACAGGTCCCTGCATATATGGACTGTGGAAACGGCGCGGCTGGAACGATGAATACGTCTATATGGCTGTTTGGGCTATCGGTACGATGCTGTTTTATACCTGCATGGCTACGAAATATCCTACCTATGCGTATATCGCCAATATGCCGCTGCTCTTCTTGGGCGCACAGGCTGTTTTGATGCTGTATCAGCAGGAAAAACGCCGTCTGTGGACTATTCTGACCGGTCCGGCACTCTGCTACTGGCTGATTTTTTTGGCAGCTGCGCTCATTGCCAAGCCCAAGACCTTTGAAATGGGCAGTTTGTGGAGCCTGCTGGTTCTGCTTGTCATAGCCGCCGCCTGCCTTCTCTTTGCGCAGCGGCAAAAAGCCTTTACGGCTCTGCCGGTGCTGATTGCTCTATCAACTGCCGCTATGTACATCATACTGACTTACCAAGTACTTGCACCTTTCTATGCGTACCGTTCTTCCGTTCAGTTGTTTCCTGCCGTACCGCAGCTAAAAAATACTATTTATTTTTATTATCAGTATTACACGTCATTCCCGTATTACACGGGAAAAACAGCTGTCTTTGTTTCCAAGGACGGCACGGTCACCAAAGGGGATAATAAAAACCGCGACGCAGCCTGGCAGGGAAAATACTTGTATCCTCGTGAAACACTGGACAGGCTTGCGCTGCGGCTGCAGCAGCACGAATCGATTTCGATTGTCGTACCGCTTAGTGAATATGATACCTTTGTACAAACCGATGTGTATTCCTTGACTACATATATCGGAAAATTCGGTACGTTTTATGTGTTTTCTTCCCGTTAGGAGCCGATTATGACTATTGAAACCTTTATACAACATCTCCGCGAGTATCAGGGAACTCATGTATTCAATCCCTGGCGTGATTATGATGCCCAGTGTGACATCGGGCCGCAGGCGCCGGCTATCCGGTGCAGACAGCTGCATGACTATTTACAGTCCCGCTTGGCTAAAGCCAGCTACGTATTCGTTGCGGAAGCAGCCGGCTATCAAGGCTGCCGCTTCACGGGCATTGCCATTACCTGCGAACGCATGCTGCTCAATGCCCACAAACAAATCAACAGCCGCATGATACTCGGCTATGACGGCACACGCACCAGCCGTCCGGACTGCTCCTATATGACCAGCAATCCGCAGCGTCTTCACGGCATGAACGAGCCGACAGATACCTATGTCTGGGGTGCCATCGTCGATAATGGTCTTGCACCGGAAGATGTCCTGCTGTGGAATATATTCCCATTCCATCCGCACAAAGCCTCCTCTCCGTTCAGCAACCGCACGCCGACGGATGCTGAAATTCTCGACGGTCTTGCGTACACGAAAGAGCTGCTGTCATTATGCCGCCCGGACATTGCCATTGGCGCCATTGGCCGCAAATCAGCACAAATGCTGGCAAAAGCTCAGATCACCGCTATGACTATGCGGCATCCTGCCAACGGCGGCGCCAGTCTGTTTCGTCAGCAATTCGCGCAATGGGTAAAAGGTAAAACTTTATAAAACAGCAGGAATAATAGGTGTTTTCTTAAAAATTATTAAGATTAACCTTAATTCGTTTTCTAAAAGTTATTGCATTTTATTCATAAATTGTTTATAATCATATACAACCTGTTATACGAGCCTAGCATTGCACGTGCATTCAGGCTCGTTTTTTTTCATCTGCCAAAGGAGGAACTGCCATGTTGAAAAAGCTGCGCGACTTGCCGGCTCCGCAGGGGCTGTATGACCCTTCGTTTGAACACGATGCTTGCGGTATTGGCTTTGTCGTAAACATAAAAGGAAAAAAATCCTACGATATTATTGATGATGCATTGACGATTCTGGAAAACCTCAAGCACCGCGGCGCCGAAGGTGCCGATGCCAAAAGCGGCGACGGTGCCGGTATTCTGGTGCAGATTCCGCATCAATTCTTCTGCCGTGAATGTGAAGTCTTAGGTTTCTCACTACCGGAAGAAGGCGAATACGGCGTCGGCATGATTTTTGCGCACCGCTACGAAAGTTTCCGTAAAAAACAGATGGAAGCCTTTGAAAAAATCGTTCGCTCCGAAGGACTGACGATTCTCGGCTGGCGTGATGTTCCTGTCGATGAAAGCTTAATCGGCAGCATTGCCAAAACAATACGGCCTCATTTTCTTCAAGTTTTCATCAAAAAAAGTCCGGACCTGGAAACACAAATGGACTTTGAACGTAAGTTATATATTATCCGCAAATTGGCAGAAAAAGCCATCGTACCGCCAAGCCAAGAAAAAGGCACGGACTTTTACATTGCCAGCCTTTCTTCCAAAACGATTGTCTACAAAGGCATGCTGACGTCTGTCCAGCTCCGTCATTTTTATTTGGATTTATCGGACCTCGATTTTACAACAGCCATGGCACTTGTACATTCCCGTTTCAGTACGAATACCTTCCCAAGCTGGGCGCGGGCCCATCCGAACCGCTATATCGTACACAATGGCGAAATCAATACGATTCAGGGCAACATCAACTGGCTGAATGCGCGTGAAAGCAAATCCAAGTCCAAGTTCTTCCCCGACATGGAAAAAGTATTCCCTGTCGTCGATGCTACTGGCAGCGATTCGTCCATGTTTGACAACTGCCTGGAATATTTGTATATGACAGGCCATTCTCTGCCCCATGCCATGATGATGATGATTCCTGAACCATGGGAACGAGATCCGCTCATGAGTGAAGAAAAACGCGATTTCTACCGCTACCACAACTTCATGCTCGAACCATGGGACGGCCCGGCTGCTATCGGCTTTTGCGACGGCACGGTCATCGGCGGCATGCTGGACCGCAACGGCCTGCGTCCGGCACGGTATTATGTCACACGCAGCGACCGCGTCATTGCCAGCTCAGAAGTCGGCGTCGTCAATATTCCGCCGGAAGATATTCTCTACAAAGGCCGCTTGGAACCGGGCAAAATGCTCCTCGTCGATACAAAGCAGCAGCGCATCATTGATGATGATGAAATCAAGCACCAGATTGCAACGGAACATCCGTATCACGAATGGTATAAAGAACACATCATCAATTTGGAAGACTTAATGACGACACAAAATATCGCCAGCAATGATTCGATTATCCCATATGACCTGAAAGAACAGGAAAAAGTCTTTGGCTATACGCAGGAAGATATGGATAAAGTCATTCTGCCCATGGCCCGCGACGGCAAGCATGCCATTGACTCCATGGGCGTCGATGTGCCTTTAGCCGTACTCAACGACAAGCCTCAGTTATTATACGATTATTTCAAAGAAAACTTTGCCCAAGTTACCAACCCGGCTATTGACGGTGTCCGTGAAAATATTGTCATGTCCACTGCGGTCATGGCGGGCAACGTCGCCAACATCATGGATCCTAACGAAGCGACGACAGCGGCCTTGTACTTAAAAACGCCAATTCTGACTAATGAACAAATGGCAGTGATTAAGTCCTTGATGACAGATAAGCTGCGTACCGCTACCTTGTCCATGCTGTATCCGGTCAACAGCGGTGCCGAAGGTATGGAAACAGCCATTGAATCCTTGTGCATTGATGCATTAAAAGCGATTAAAAACGGTGCCAACATTCTCGTTTTATCCGACCGCGGCGTCAATTCCCGTATGGCTGCTATTCCGGCACTGCTCGCCTCGGCAGCCCTGCACCATTACCTCATCGGCAAGACAGTCCGTTCTGATGTAGGCCTGATTTTGGAATCCGGCGAACCTCGTGAAGTACATCATTTCTGTACGTTAATCGGCTACGGCATTACAGCTATTAATCCGTACGTCGCACTGGAATCCATTAAAGAACTGATTGCCAAGAAAAAATTGGGCAAGATGGATTATGAAACCGCTAAAAACAATTATCTGAATGCCGCTGTCAAAGGTATTTTGGCTGTCATGTCCAAGATGGGCATTTCAACCGTTCACAGTTATCACGGCGCTCAAATTTTTGAAGCCGTCGGCATTCAGCAGGACGTAATTAATAAATACTTCTGCAACACGCCGTCCCGTATTGAAGGCGTCGGCATCAAAGAAATTGCCAAAGAAAATGCGCTCCGTCATGAAGCGGCATACAGCAAAGATGAAAAATTGGAACGCGGTGATTTCTATCAATATCATAAAGGCGGCCAGCCCCATATCATTGATCCGGAAACAGTACAGCTGCTGCAAAAAGCCGTCAAGAACAATGACTATTCGGTATATAAAGAATATGCAGCGCATGTCAACACCCAGTCTGTTTTCCGTCTCCGCGACCTGCTTGATTTCAATTATCCCGCAGGCTGCAGTATTCCTATTGAAGAAGTGGAATCCGTCGATTCTATCGTCAAACGCTTCCGCACCGGTGCTATGAGTTACGGTGCGCTCAGCAAAGAAGCGCATGAATGCGTTGCTGCGGCGATGAACCGTCTCGGCGGCATGAGCAACACTGGTGAAGGCGGTGAAACATCTGACCGCTTCAATACAGAAACCAATGATAAAATCAAGCAGGTAGCCTCTGCCCGCTTTGGCGTAACCAGCAATTATCTGATTCATGCCGATGAACTGCAGATTAAATGCTCCCAAGGTGCAAAACCAGGCGAAGGCGGCCATTTGCCGGGAAGCAAAGTATACCCGGATATTGCCAAAACCCGTCATGCGACGACAGGCGTAGCGCTGATTTCTCCTCCGCCTCATCACGATGTATATTCTATCGAAGACTTGGCTGAACTCATTTTCGATTTAAAAAATGCCAACCGCAATGCCCGTGTCGGCGTAAAACTGACAGCCGGTGCCGGTATCGGCACGATTGCTGCCGGCGTCGTCAAGGCCAAAGCCGATGACATCGTAGTCAGCGGCTATGACGGCGGTACCGGAGCTTCTCCGCGAACCAGCCTCCGCCATGCCGGTCTTCCCTGGGAAATCGGTCTTTCTGAAGTACAGCAGACCCTGCTTCTCAACCAGCTTCGCGACCGCGTGACGCTGGAAGTAGACGGCAAGCTTCTGACGGGCCGCGATGTTGCGATTGCCGCACTCTTTGGGGCTGAAATCTTTGGTTTCGGCACGGCACCGCTTTTGGCAATCGGCTGCCATATGCTGCGTGTCTGCCACCTCAATACCTGCCCGTACGGCGTCTGCACGCAAAATGAAAAACTGCGCAAACGCTTTAAAGGCAAACCGGAATATATCATCAATTTCATGCGTTTTGTAGCGCAGGACCTGCGTGAAATCATGGCCCGTCTTGGTTTCCACAGCATTGATGACATGGTCGGCCGTTATGACTGCCTGGTACAAAAACAGACCGCTCCCAACTGGAAAGCAGGCACGGTCAACTTGAAAAACCTCTTATTCCGTCCGTATACGGATGCCAGCCTGAGCCATCACTTCACGACGCCGCAGGACCATCAAATCAATACGACGCTGGATATGGCTAAATTAGTCCGCATGTGTCGTCCGGCATTGGAAGAACAGAAACATATTCGTGCCCGTCTGCGCATCAAAAATACGGACCGCGTTACAGGGACGCTGCTCGGCAGTGAAATCACGAAACGGTATGGCGAAAACGGCCTGCCGGAAGATACGATTAAATTATCCTTCGTCGGCTCTGCCGGTCAAAGCTTTGGTGCCTTTATTCCTAAAGGGTTGACACTGTCCCTGGAAGGCGATGCCAATGACTACGTCGGCAAAGGACTGTCCGGCGGCAAGATTATTGTTTCTCCTCCCCGTGAATCTATCTTCCCAGCTGAAGATAATATTATCATCGGCAACGTCGCTTTCTATGGTGCGACCAGCGGTGAAGCCTATATCAACGGGACTGCCGGCGAACGTTTCTGCGTCCGCAACAGCGGCATAAACGCCGTCGTCGAAGGAGTCGGCAATCACGGCTGTGAATACATGACCGGAGGACGTGTCCTTATTTTAGGCCATACAGGCCGCAACTTTGCAGCCGGCATGTCTGGCGGCATTGCCTACGTATATGACCTAGAACCTGGCAAATGCAACACAGACCTTGTAAAATTAGAGGAATTGACAGACCCGGACGAACAATTGTCTGTTAAATCCATGCTTGAAAAACATGTCGCGTATACAGACAGCAATCTTGGCCACATCCTCTTGGAAAATTGGGATGAAACAGTAACACACATTACCAAAGTCATTCCGGAAGCCTATGAAGAAATGGTCGCCCTCATCGCACAGGCCGTCGCAGAAGGCCATACGGATGCGGAAGCCCATATGATTGCTTTTGAACAAAAACACGGCAAAGCAAAATAAATACGACGCATACAAAAAAATCCCTCTTTCGCAGAGGGATTTTTTAAATTATCCATTTTCACTTGTATGCAAGTGTGATATACTGATACACATAATTTGGCAAAGGAGGTCTGCTATGTCTACATCATATCGAGGCATACTATTGTGCATGGCCGGGGCTGTTACTTGGGGCATCAATGGCGTCGTCAGCCAATTTCTTTTTATGAATTATACAGTAGATTCGTCATGGCTTACGGCTGTCCGCATGATTTCAGCCGGATTGATTCTATTGGTTGTATTTTTTCCCAAAAAACATGAGCAGTTTAAAGGTATACTGCAAGATCCCGTAAGTCTGCGGCATTTACTTATTTTTTCTATTTTTGGACTTCTTTTCTGTCAATATGCCTACTTAACAGCTATCAAACATTCTAATTCCGGGACAGCTACGGTACTTCAAACATTAAGTGTCGTTCTTATGGCTTTTTACCTCGCTGTCCGCTTTCATAAAAAACCGTCTTTGCGGGAAAATATATCTGTCATTTTAGCCGTTTTAGGCGTATATCTCGTCGCTACGGATGGAAACCCTTCTGCAATGATTTTATCACCGTCTGGGCTCTTCTGGGGATTAGTTGCCGCCATCGGTGCGCTGGTATACCCCATTCTTTCGCAGGGAATAGCCTGCCGCTGGGGGGCACCGCCAGTCAACTCGCTGGGCATGATTATTGGCGGCACGATTTTCACGCTGGCAGCACAGATTTGGACGCTGACGCCTGATTTAGATACATGTGGCTGGCTGGCCATCTCCTTCATCGTCGTCGTCGGCACCGTAATTTCGTTTTCCACCTTTATCCAAGGAATCAGCCTTATCGGCCCAATGAAAGCCACCTTAATCGGCACATTAGAACCGGTTGTCGCTTCTATTCTTTCTGCACTATGGCTCGGCACTGCCTTTACTCCTATTGAAATCATCGGCTTTATATGCATTATTACAACCGTATTTTTGATTATTGCCAAAAAAGAAGCATAACCGTCTGCATAACACTGTAAAAAAATCGGCTGCATTCAAAATCTTTGATATAACCCCCAAAAGTTAGCCTGTGGTAACGAGATAGCCTTTGCTATTTCGTTACTTTTTTTAGGTTCTATAATAAATGTTGGGGTCTTGTGGACATCCGTATTCACAAGGCCCCTT